>Ga0315549_1001846_pt1 | contig 21156 bp, 23 predicted proteins | sample SalMarSW160200MG_FD_203101 | JGI IMG/M metagenome (GOLD analysis project Ga0315549, IMG submission 203101) | Salt marsh sediment microbial communities from the Plum Island Ecosystem LTER, Massachusetts, United States - Salt Marsh Sediment SW1601-200 ... | reverse complement strand
GCAGATCGAAACCACTTATATATACAAGAAAAGATCGTTAGTTTATATGAGGATACTGTCATGAAAAAAAAGAAACATTTGACTACGAACCAAGGAGTCCCGATCACTGATAACCAGAATTCGTTAACCGTCGGTGAACGTGGTCCAGTTTTGTTACAGGACGTCCAGTTTGTCGAGAAGATGGCTCACTTTGACAGAGAGCGTATCCCTGAAAGAGTTGTCCACGCTAAGGGGGCAGGAGCACACGGTTTCTTTCAGGTTTACAAGAGCATGGCACCTTATACCAAAGCGAAATTCCTCCAAGACCCGAAGAAAAAGACCCCTGTATTCGTAAGATTTTCCACTGTCACAGGAGGACGTGGTTCTGCCGATACAGTGCGGGATCCACGAGGCTTTGCCGTCAAGTTCTACACCGAAGAAGGTAATTATGACCTCGTCGGTAACAATCTTCCAGTGTTCTTCATCAGGGATGCGATCAAGTTTCCAGATATGGTTCACGCCTTCAAAGGCGCACCAGATAATAATATTCCATCGGCTTCCTCCGCTCATAACCGCTTCTGGGATTTCATATCTTTAACGCCGGAATCGACCCACATGATTATCTGGCTCTTTACTGACCGCGGGACACCGAAGAGTTTCAGGATGATGGAGGGCTTCGGTGTTAACACCTATGTATGGGTGAATTCTGAGGGAAAGAGAGTTTATGTGAAATACCATTGGAAACCTAAATTGGGGGTGCATAGTCTTGACCGTCATGAAGCAACTCGGCTGGCTGGCGTCGACCCCGACTACCTTACCCGTGATCTCTCGGATACGATTGCCAGTGGCGGAGAGGTTGAGTATGAACTCTGCGTCCAGTTGATGGAAATCGAGGATGAATTAAAACAAGTTTTTGATCCACTCGATCCTACAAAAACTTGGCCTGAGGACAAATTCCCACTTATGCCAGTGGGTAAGATGGTTTTGAATCGTAATCCTAATAACTTCTTCGCTGAAGTCGAGCAGGCAGCTTTCTGTCCCGCTAGCATTATACCAGGTATAGAGTTTTCCGCTGACAAGCTGCTCCAGGGTCGAACGTTCTCATACGCGGATACCCAGCGACATCGTTTGGGACCGAATTACTTACAACTACCAATAAACCGCCCCATAGTGGAGGTCAATAACAACCAGCGCGATGGAGTCATGCAGTTAGGAGAATTCAGTGGGCCGGTCAATTACGAGCCAAGTAGTGTAGCTGGCGGTTCTCCAGTGGAGGCTTCAGCGGGTACCCCATACGTATATCGGGTTGAGGGAGAAGTTACTCGTAAGAAAATCAGTAAGACCAAAGATTTTCAACAAGCTGGGGAGAAATATCGTTCCCTTGGCAAGATGAACCAAGAACATCTAATAGATAATCTCATCACAGATCTTATGAAAATAGACAAACCGATCCAGCAGCGGGTGATTGAGAACCTAACCAAGGCTGACCCGGAGTTAGGTAAATCCGTGGCCGAAGGTCTGAAACTCTAACAGATGATAAAGGAACAAGACTGCCAAAGCTCCTACCACAAGCTCTGCAGTTCTATCCCTACTTTTTTTTGGGGTTCTTTTTGGATCTATATAACACATGCGCGTGCCAGCACAAATATTAAACACTTGAGAAAAAAATTGTTGAAGTGGGCCATAGATGAAAGAAAAGGCTTATCTTGAGAGTGGCTCTGGTCATAAAGGCTTGGAATCAAGCAGGTTTAAGAGAGGTCTATTCATCGTGGCAGGAACGATCTTTCTGGGGCTTGGAGGCATAGGAATATTCTTGCCTATTTTGCCCACGACACCTTTTCTATTGCTTTCCGCGGCCTGTTATTACAAAGGCTCTGAACGACTACATCATTGGATACTCAACAATAGGTGGTTTGGAAGTTACATAAGAAACTATAAGGAAGGAAAGGGAATTCCGTTGAAGACCAAAGTTTTTACATTATCCTTGTTATGGATAGTCATAACTTACTCGGCTCTTTTCATGCTAGAAATCTTAATCGTTCAAATAATTCTATTCATAATAGCAATCGGTGTGAGCATACATATTGTTACGTTACCAACTCTCAAAAGATCGTAGGTCCAGCCCAAAACGAAAAGTCATATCGAGCTTCACATACCCGCGCGCAAACTCCCCCTTTTTCAGGGGCAGATGAGATTTCAATGCCCTGACTTCACGGTTATGCACTTCGTGTAGCAAAACAAACCTTGATCATAAAGCTTAATGTTATCTTATCTAATTAGGCGCGCGCACATGGTAAACTTAAATATTTCTCCAGACTAACAAAACCATTTAGGAGCCCTGTATGACGTGTGTTATTGAGACTGCGAATCTGACGAAGATTTTTGGTCACAAGCTTATTGCTGTCAATAATGTGAATTTGAAGGTTGAGGAAGGTGCTATCTATGGTTTTCTGGGTCCTAATGGAGCTGGGAAAACAACAACAATAAAATTGTTGTTGGGGTTGATAATGCCTACTGCTGGAGATGTTAGAGTTTTTGGAGAGAAGATGACGTTCAACTCTTCTCATCTGCGTAAAAGGATTGGCTATTTGCCTACTAACCCAAAATTCCCACAGAAGATGACGCCTATAACATATTTGGATTTTATCGGCAGACTCTTCTGTTTAAACAAGGATGAAAGAACCACGAGGCTCTCAAAACTTGTGAGATCGGTTGAGCTTTTGCCGAGCGCGTCAAGAGAGATTAAAGGGTTCTCCACGGGTATGATAACTCGTTTGGGACTGGCGGCAGCGTTAATGAATGATCCAGATCTGCTTATTCTCGACGAGCCTACTGCCGGTTTAGACCCAGCTGGAAGAAGATCGACGCTTAACCTGCTTGAGGAGCTTGGGAAAGAGAAGACGATTTTCGTGTCGTCACATATCTTAAGCGATATCGATAGGATGTGTACTCATGTCGGTATAATAAACGAGGGAAAGCTTATCTTTTCAGACACGATCAAAAAGTTGAAGAAGTATATCAAAAGCAATGTTGTCCGATTGGAGCTTGATGGCAACCTAAAACTTTTCTGCGAGAAATTGAGGTCGATTGAGGGAATAATGAACTTCGAGAGGAGAGGCGACTTCACGGTGGACATCAGTTTCGATGTTGACGTTTCTGCTTTGAAGGTTATTGAAGAGATAATACGCCTAGTTTCTAAGAGCGATTTAGATTTGATATCGATAAATTCCTCGCCATCTAGGATTGAGGATGCCTTTTTGAGACTATTAGAGGAGGAAGAATCACGTGGATTCGTCAGAGCAATCAAGCCTTAAAGAAGCGCTAGCGCCTTTCTGGGCTATAATGCAAGCTGACCTAAAGAGCCTCTTCAAAAGCAAGATGACCTATGGTTGGTTAACAGCCGCGATCTTTCTCCAAGTCATAAGGGTACTGGGCGCTTTGCCGTTGAAAGTAACTTCCATCGTCATTACTAACGGCCTATCAGATTTCATCTACATCTGGAGCATGTTGATTATAGGCATAGCTGCAAGCGCGGTAGCATCTGAAACCGGAGCTCTCGCTGACTCTATAATGAGTAAATCTGTTAAGCGTTACGAGTATATTCTAGCCAAATTTTCTTCACGTATCACCTATACCCTAGTGACCTATTTAGCGATCACAACAGTTCTGACAGGTACATCTCTGAAGATAGTTAAGAACGACTATGAAATCTGTGGATTAATAGCCTCAATCCTTTTCGTAGCTCTCACCCTTGTTATGTTGACAAGTGTTGGAGTTGCACTCAGCACAGCGATCTCGAACACCGTCATAGCCATAGTAATCCTTCTAGTCTCATGGTACTCCATGACCTTCTTCTTTCCTATACTAGACTTGAAGTTTCTATCCCCAAGTAACCTCATGAACCAGTTGCCAAATATCATTCAAGGCGTATGGAACGGAGAAGAATGGAAGACAGCCATAAGCTTTGCGGCTATATCATTAGCCTCAACAGCCCTATCCACCCTGTACTTTTCAAAAAAAGACCTCTAAACCTAACCTCTGATTCACTCGACGCGCGCGCACGGTAAGGCTGTAGCCTATATCGGACCACCACCCCAGTGGAGATATCTCACGCAAAACCCCCGTTTTTCTTACGCAATTTAAGTCAAAGCAGTTACGTATCATCCTATGGTAAGATTTTTGCCTCTTCCGTGAATTTGATAATACCTAGTTGTTTGCAGGCATCCAATATGTCAATAATTGAATCTTTTTCCACAACCTTGCCATCAACTATACGCCAGATTTGAACACCTGTAAATGTTATCTTCTTGCCAGTAGGAGCTAATCCCCGCCATTCGCCTTTGTGTGTTCCCTTACCTGTGAAACGAACCCATACCTTATCCCCTTCAGCGACGATATCTTCAATAGTTTCATGCCAATCGGGAAAACCTTTGAAAAACATGGCCTCAAATTGTTTGTAACTCTCTGGACCCCGCAATTGAAATGTAGGGTCAAAGAAGTCTGGCGAAATCAACTCGTCCAGTATGCTTAAATCTTTCTTGTTATCGGCTTCATACAAACTGGAAATAATAGCCTTGTTCTCTTCTAATGATATAAAACATCGCCCCATATTTCTAATCAATCGTAACTATCAGGACGGTATTTACCTTCAGTTTTTATGACTTGCGGTAACCATCCTATGGTTATTGTGGTGGGTCGCGGGGATTTGAACCCTCCCCACAAGGGAGGTATTACCCAATCTCCTCTTTTTTTGTGCGCACACAGATATTCTGAATATAGATTTTGTTGCTGCTCTACCAAAACGGATTTACGTAAGGCATACTAAATCATTGTGAAACAGCATGGTCGAGGCTTATGCCTGAAGATAGGGTTAACAAGAGAGAAGTTTCTCCAAAAGATACTGAAGGAAAAGAAGTCGAATCAATGCCTGATGTGTGTGAGAGTCCGACGTCTTCGAGTGAACCAGTGGATATTCCGTATCCCAACACGTCAAAGTCGAGTGATTCAGTGTCTGGTAGTAAGACAGTTAAAATTGAAAAGAGCGAAGTTATGACTAAGAAATCATCATTCGAAAAGAGCACTGGGGATGAACCTGGTCAGTCGACTTGGAAAAAAATTAAGACACTGAAGAAAATAGCTACAGATACTAAGATTCTCAAAATCCCGTTGTGGATATGGAGTTTCGGGCTAATCGTTGTGATATTTGCCATCTGGATAATAGTTTCAAACAATCCACAACCAACAGAACCTATTGAACAATACATCATTCAATTACTGACCTTAATGAAATGACACTTTCTTTCACTTCGCGCGCGCTCCAGTATGATATACGATATTATAGTATAATGCAATGTAATGCAATACATCATGACGTTGGGTTTTGGGAGGGGATTTCAGCACCAATTTACTAGTAAAAAATATGCTTAATATATGCTTACGATATGTTTGGGGTTCCAGCCTTTTTTCGCTGTATAACCGATATAGACTGATCAAATTGCAGTTGAATAAAAAATTTCTAGCAAGCTATTTGTCCCAGTCTATCTAAATGGACTGTACGGTATCCGAAGTTTAGAGGGTTTCTGCAGCTGTATCCCAGTGACTTTAAATTCTTTTCGAACTTTCTCCAAGACGTTCTCTGGTGCATAAAGCCTTAGTCCCCATAGTTTCAAATGTCCACAAAGGGGCGAGCTAGGAGCTAACAAATAAATGGAGTCTCCTCAAAATCACCCAAACTCTATCGCGAGCGTGCTACATTCTTGCTGAGTTTGATTTCGTAGTCCAAAAAACGTAAGACAAGAAAACGCGCTAACTCTATGGGTCGAAAAAACACCGCTATCGCCCTACAGCTTTAGAAGAGAGCAAATTATAAAAATGGAAATTTCGGACGCAAACATGAAATCATATGCGTCCGTGTAGTATCAATCAAGCGCGTGGTATAGTTCAGTCAATCTAGCGGGAATTAATTCTTCTTCTGATTTTTGAGTGGCTCTACGTCTTGATATTTCTTCAGCTTAAGCATGTCTTCTAAAGTTTCGACTGCTTTCTTCGTCCGCTCAGCTGTCTCCAAAATCTGATGATCAATTAATAGTTCCACCACTTTCGAAACGGTTTTTGTGGCCAAACCTGTTTTGACAGAAGCCTATAGGTTTCAAGGGAATAATCCAGTACAACTTCAGGCTGATAGATGAAGACGTGCTTGGAAAGGCTTACGAAACATTTTTGGCAGGAGTCAGGCATGAGGAAGGAGTTTACTATACGCCTAAGTACATCACGCAATCCATTGTAGAAAACACTGTTGGTGAAGACCTCGACGCTCTCATATCACAGATAGAAAGAGAAGTCCTTGACGAAGCGCGCGCGCGCCTCTATGGGCTTACCGAAGAATTCCTCAAACTTCTTTATTCCGTTCATGTAGCTCTTTCTTGTTGCCTTGCTGGGTATTCCCTCTAGCCAGTCGTTTACTTTTGACATTTCCATTTCACGTTTCAACCTCCCAGAAGAAAGAGCTTACGTATTCCAAATCCAGATCAAGACTTCAGAAAGATGATCTCCAGCATAGGAAACATTTCAGCGAATGTGTCTAGGAAGAAAAAAGGGGAGATTGCGGGAGAACTCCCAAATCGTATTGAGGATAATCAATTTTTTCTTTAGTTGCTCTCAATAATCCTCCATAGCTAAAAACGTACCAAAAATTACCTGTATTATTCTTCAATCTTACGTCGAACTGTAACCTTGGCGGATAATAGCCCTGCACTGCGCTTAGACCTATACACTCCCCTTCCATCAACTTCACTCTCCATACGTTTTCTATCAAATAGTTTTGCTCTCTTTTATTTATTTTACTTTCGGTAACTGCTGATGGTCTTTTGTGGCAAAATGTAAAAGAGGGTTAGCGCACACTTTCTTATTGGAGAAAACATCATGAGTTTTCTACCAAATGTAAAAGGAGGTGGTCTTGTGAAAGCCATAGTCTTGGTTCTTCTAGTTATTTTCGCTTCTGCTGCGATGTCCTTTGCGGTTGGGATTGCAAGCAATCAAAGATGTGAGGTTGATTTTACTCAGTCTTACAGCATTGAGCAAGATGGCGGAGTGCATACTGAACCAACTGGAAAAACAGTGAATAGTCCAGGAATGCCAACCTAAAAATTAAATAGTCACAAGCTAACGATGCGTTAATGAACTAGCAAATTAGGCGAAACTGATGGGTAAACTGTTAACGGTTCTTGATGTACGAATACTGCAAGCGTTATGTCAAGTTGGTCCAAGGAACTTTTCGAAGGTTGCTAGAACTGTCGGTATATCGCGTAAGAAATTGGAGCGTCGGATAAATCGTATGCGGTCAAACCCCCAATTTTTTTTTGGAGTGTTTGGTTCTCCATATCACACAAATATTGGCTTAAGAAAGGCTGTTGTTGTTATGGGAGCTGAATCAGGCATGGAGCAACTTCTTTTCGATTGCTTATTGGTTAATGGGTTTTGGCTTTACGTTTGCAGGTCTTATGGAATGGGTGAAGGATGCACAGCTGTATATGCGGTTCCAATAGAACGTTGCAAGGAGCTTGAAGAGTTTATACATGAGATAAAGCGTCTGGGAGTAGCTAAGAACGTGCAGATTTTTTGGTCGACGTGTTTCCAAGGTGGGCGGATAACCTCTGATTGGTTTGACACCTGTAAAAAAGACTGGGTGTTCCGCTGGGATGATTGGATAAAAGAGGTGCAGAGACAAACAACGGATCTGCCCTATACGTTGATGGAGGCTAAATTCTATCCTATCCTTGCAGATGAAATAGATATTCAAATGCTTATGGAGCTGGAACAAGATGGAACTAAAAGCTTGAGTGAAATAGCTGAGATTTTACGATCAAGTCGTCAGGTGGTGCATTATCATTATAAAAAGCATCTAATAGACCGAAATCTCATTGAAGGGTACGATATTTTTGTAATGCGCTATGGTGACGCATCTTCAGTTATGGTTCTGTTTTTAATATCTTTTCACGACTACGAAACATTAGCCAAGTTTGCAAGGTCTTTGCTTAACAAGTTTTTCGTGCTCACAATGGGTAAAATACTTGGGGAAAACGCTTTTCTCGTGGAAGTGTTTCTTCCAACAGAGGAATTCCGGAAATTTGTTGACACTTTATCCAAAATGGCGAAAATGAAACTTGTAACAGGTTATAAGTATGCTATACAAGATTTAAGAATAAGATGTCGACAAACCATTTCAGGAGAATTTTTCAAAGATAAGTCTTGGATTTATGACCACAAAAATCACATGGAAACGTTGCAGAAGAAAGTTCAAAGTTTCTTTGACAGCCGTTCATAAGAATCGTTTATGAGATAGGTGATAGGTCTTCGTCTTTCTTGATGCCGAGTTTCTCTTTGATTTGTCGGAATTTTTTGGCGTGCTCGTCTGTTAACTTGACGTTTAGGTCTATTTTTTGCATAAGTTATCCCTTTCAAATTGCCACAAGAACTTATACCATTTTCCCCCAAAAAACCCGAAAAACCGTCAAATTGTCAAAACATACAAGCCAAAATTGGCACTTAACTTGGAAATCTTCGAAAGGTCTATTCCTCAGTCGCGTTTGGTGAGTTCCGCATGTTTTTCAGTTATGAGAATTTCCACAGTGGACTTGTTCGTGTCGGCTCCGTACCTCTTTTTGAGGTAAAGGAATTTTTCTTTCATCAGCCCCTTCAACGTCACCCGCATCTGAACGGTTTCGCGTTCCGCATCTTTCGGTTTCCTTCCCATTTAACCACGGTTAACTATTTTGTTGTAAGCATATATAAACTATACATAAGTTATGCAGTAACTTTCTTCTAGAGGGTTCCTCTCAGATTTCTTTTTCATCCTGCCACTTTGAAACCCAGTAAAACCGCAAAAGATTGAACATTACTGCCAGAAAGAGTTTGATTGAGAAGTTCGGATCCTCAATTTTTAGTTCTCGCTGGGTCTCTTCGCATTTTTTGTAGAGACTATCTAAAGAGGGAGCTGTATCAACTAACTCTTTCAGTTTTTCTTTGTTAAGCTGAATCTTGTATTCTTCTACCAAGTCTGTGAGGGCTATCGGAATCCTCCAAACGAACCTTGGTGCTAGCTATTTAGTCCCTCTCTCCTCTTTGTTCATTTACTTCTGGAAAACTGAAATCGGTGTAGTTAAGATACCATCTTTTGCGTTCGGGAACAACAATGGATATTCCTTTTATGTGTTTGCTGATTCTTTCAATTCTTTTGAGGCGAACATAAACGATTGTTCTGCCACTTGTTTCGGGTTCTGGAAGGTTGAGTTCCTTGGCAATCTCGGTTGTGGTTGAGCCTTCTCGTCCTTTCCTAAGCAGAGTGTCAAGAATCGCCTTGTCTCGATCTGAAAAATCTTTCCAATCAAACGACGCGACCATATTACTTCTTAGTTCTAACAGATCTTCCACGCGTTTAAGACGTGCATGAATCCTCTGAACCTTTTTTTCCAGTTTCCAGAGTCTGACGCCAAAGATTATTGCTATGATAGTGATAAGAAGAAATTGAAAGAACACCAAATAATATAAAGTGTCGACAGGAGACGGCTTGAAATAGTATTGGGTGGTGTACGCAATCGCCGCCCCAATGATGGTGCCTATAGCTAGCCAAAAAGTGGAACGATATGGATTAGCTTTCGCCTTATATATCTAAGAAAGAGTTCCCCTGCCTATTTTAAGTGTAAGGTAAGTAAAGAAGAATAACATGGCAACCGTACCAAACATAGTAAGCAAGAACGTCATAAAATCTTGGATCAAATACATCCTCTATATACCTTCTTTTCCCAATTTTTGCCATTCAAACAAGAAAAGCTCTGCACATGCCTTTGAACAGAATACTCGTTGTCTCCATTCTTGTGTAGGGCAAATTATATCGCATCTGAGTCTGTATTCTGTTTTGCCTTTGATTTGTTTACCGCAATATGCACATTGCGTCATTTTGTTTCACTCCCGGAGCTATAATGTTTAACCCCCCGTCTTTGATAGCCATCGCATGTTTCGTCTCAGCCGAGTGAAGCCTATATAACCGACAACCGAGTAGAGAACTAATTCTACTCCAATCATTGCTAGAGTTATTGTTCCGGGAATTTGTAGCACCCGTAAACAGATGAAGTTGGTGGCGAAAATGATGGCCGCTACAACGGATGAGTATAATCCAAGGGCGCACAAATAGGCAAACAAGCGCTCCGATCGAGACTGGAATTTCCATATTCTTTTTCTAAAGATGTTGATAGAGAAGAGAGTATGAATACTATAAGCCACTGAAATGGCGAGCACCAAAGCACATATTCCGAAAAACATGCCCTGTAGGTTACCGGTTAACATCCACGAGATGATGCCTGAAACAAAAGCAACGACCCCTAAGAACAGAAAAGCAATACGCCATAGCCGCACAACCCACTGACGTTTATCCCGTGGAGCCATTTATTAACCCTCCATGAAAGATAGAGAAAAGGGGTATTTTATAAGTTTTTGATTGTTCAAGGCTCTACCATAGCCCTAGACATTGACCCGCTACATAACAAGAGTATGGGAAAACTGCAAATAAGTGAGCACACCACAGACAGCCGATGATGCCTGCTGCGATACAAAGAACACACCACCAGGTACCAAATATAGTGAAGCAAGCTGGAATACACGCGTACACCTGAACACATAGGTAACACGCAGCCATTATCTGCGGTATTGTTACGAGTGTGAGTAGGCAAGTTATTATACCACTCAAACAAGCCCATACGTCTTGATCTGATAAGAACGCCGAACTCTTAAGGATGATTCTGTTGTATTCTTGTAGTTGTTTCTCCACCAGCTTAGACAAGCCTTTAGCCTCTCCTTCCATGAGGTAATAGCCTTGAGCAAGCGATGCAAGAGTTTCATCATCGCTCTTCTCGTAAACTTTACCTATTTCCTTGGCAACTTTTCCTAAGATGCCATACTGCTGCGATAATGTAACGGATGAATTGAACTCAACGGACTCGAATGATGTGACTTCAGATGTCCCAGCTGGTGCATAGCTCATGATTGTGAAGGAAGTGTTGTAGGTTTCCGAGTTCAACGGTGTCAGATTGGTGTACACGGTTAGATTGTATTCCACATGCTGAACCATGTAGCTGAGACTGTAGAATTGCATGGACACATCTTCCGCAGTGATTTCCTCGGAAACGAAGCTGGCCGTTCTATTGACTTCGTCTGTGAGTTCCTCATAACTCCAGAGCAGAGTCCTAGCAACAGTTACCTCGAAGGTCGTGCCGTTAACTTCGTATGTTAGCAGAATCACTGTGTGATTTTCTTCCTGTTCCAGCACTGTGGATTGTACATTGATGGACACATTACCGCTTGGACACGTCTGATTTTGGGCGCAGGATGTGCAGCCTGTCTGATGTAGAAGTAGAGGCTCTATCTGCAACAGAATTTCTTCGTCTACTACGTCCACCGTCACATAATGATAAGTTGTATAAATTGGATAGTCTGCTTCTATCCAAGCTTTGATGCCGCCAAGCGTGTTGTAAACTTTTGTGAAGCCGTGGTCGACTAGGATTTCACATGCCAGTTGGCTTCTGTACCCTGACTTGCAATAGACTATTATCTCATCATCTACGTAATCTTCGAGTTCGCCAATTCTCGTTTCAAGTTTATAGTAAGGTATCAGAACGGCGCCATACAAATGCCCTAGGTTATATTCGCTTTGGTTTCTAACATCTAAGATAACTAGGTTTGGAAAGCTGCCGCTTGTTATCATGTCGTAGGCTTTGTCCACCCCAACATTTTGGAAGTCTGCCTGCCCTTCTGCAACAACTGGTGCCACTAAAACAAAAGCCACGAACAACATGGTAATAAGAATCGTACCCACAGCCATTTTGTACTTGGACAATGTCAAGACGTTACTACCAATTTTTATTTTCTTCACCTCCCTTATTTGGAACTTTATGTGTATGGGAAACATGATATAATTTGTGCATAACAAATGTATAAATAATCCACATCTTAACAGTTCTGTTAAACACCATTGTGCATATTAAGTACGTGTATAAAGCGGAAACAGTGGCTCATCTTCAATGTTAAAAACTGAAGGCTTTCTTAAGATTTTTTCATGTGTCCAACGCAAAACTAAGTTTTATAAGCCTTCCAATCAGATTCGCCCGAACTTCCGTCTTTTCCACTTTCTCCACGAAGGATATTGCTTGTATGGGTTAAGCCAAATTTTAGACCCGACTTTTCCAGGAACCATGGTTCATTGACACGCAAACTGCCATGCAGAAAAAAGAGGTTGGCGCGGTTGGCGATAAATCGCAAAGTTGGAAGAAGACCTAGTCTCAATACCCCATATCGAGCCAGATCCATCCTTTCATAAACTAGCTCATTTATGGGACACATTCATAAAAAAGAATGTAGTTAGGGGAAGGGAAGCTGTCGCAGCTCTCAATTTCCTAGGAATCGAGTAATTGTGTTGGATCTAGGCATTTGATTCCACATGAAAGGTGACCAATACATTAAGTAAGTGGACAAAAACCTATTTCTTATTGTTGGCTTTGGCTTTTGGCAGAGTCTTGTATGAATCGAAGAACTCCAGAAGCGAAAAGACAGAAGCCATGCATGAGGAAGTGGAGCATATGGCAAATGAGCCTCTTCTAATTTTGGGAGCTGTTTTTGCTTTGGTTTTCTATGTAGAGATAGTTCTCTCGCGCGCGGAGATAGTCAATATCCAAGAATTTGGAATTTACCGAAAATTGTCTGGTCTTATTCAGTATTAGTCTATTCCAAGCAGAGGGACGGTAGTCAAATAGGCTCTTCTGAGTTCTTTCCTGTCGATGTGATCGTAAATGTCAACAGCCTCTTTTCTAGCATCCCCTCTAAGTTCTTTCAAGTATTCTCGCTCTAAACCGTTCCGTCTCAAATGTGTGGTAAACCAGTGGCGACAGCAATGCGGCGTGAAATGATCTTCCATCCTTTTACTTTTCGAGTCATACAAGCCAACTCTCTCTGCACATTTTGTTACAGCGCGATAAACACCATGTCTCTCAAGTCTTTCCCCTCGTTCACCAACAAATAGTGCCTTGCAACCTGGAGGAACATTGTAATTCTTCCTTGCGTTTAGCCATCGCCGTAAAACACGGGCACACTCGTCATCGAAGAAAACTAGTAAGTTGCTTCTTTTTGGATGAGGCTTTAGTTGGATACTTTGCTCTGCCCAGTTAATATCATCTATATCTATGTTGATGAGCTCTTTTCGGCGTATTCCTGTTTTCGCTAGCAGAGTAACGATGGCTTTATCCCTTGGATCAAGAATGGAGTTTATGAGCATTCTCATTTGTTCGACGGAGATTAGCTTTCTGCGAGGATCTGTGTTATGTCTATCAGTCTTATATTGCCGAATATACCTCTTCCTAAACGGAAGGATTGGGTTCTTATCAATAAGTTCTTCGTAAGCTAGATAGTCACAGAAGGTTGAGATGACTGAAAAATAGTTTTCCAGGGTTTTCACCGCGTAACCCCTATCATTTGTCAGGTATTTTAGCAATTTCTTTAATACGTATCTATCCAGACTAAGCAAAGATAATTGATTGCGTCGTAGGAAATTGGACGTGATCTTTAAGATTGATTTATAGCTTCTGATGCTTTCCTCTGAAAACTTTCTTAATCTGCAATCCAGAATAAATTCTTCAATCAGTTTCTCGTCATGTGCACTCTTGCTTTCCAAAAAAACTGCTTGAGTTTTTACCCCGTCCATTTCCAACCCCTTGGTGAAGATTTTACAAGTCCGTATGCTTCCAAGTTTTCCAATTGTCTTGAGATGGCTTTGACCGTGTCATACTCTGAAGGCTCGATGCTCAAATGAGAAAGTATTTGATCAGCAGTGAGGATTTCTTGACTTCTAAGCAGGTTTACCAATTCTGTTTCATATCTTCTCACGCCTACAAACTCCTCTTCCAAAAAGGGTTTGGCCCTGTATCTTCTGAGTTCTTCCTCTAACCTGTCCACTACCTTTTCCAGAAGCCGGTACTTTCTCGCTAAATCCTTTACTTGCTGCCTCAGTTCATTATTTTCCTTCCAAAGCTCACCCCGAGATTTATAGCTAGGCTCTTCTTCCTTCCTAAGCGAATTTTCCACATACTCTATCACAAACTTGGATATGCTAACACCCAGTTTCTCAGCGTGCCCCCGCCATTTCTCCTTCTGTTCCACTGATGGAAGATAAACGTAGATTGCTCTCTGTTTGACTGTTTCTGTCTGTCCCATCAAAACACCAATTATGTTATGACATCATCCACTATTTAAAATTTACCAGTAAAATGACGCCGGGGATGGGATTTGAACCCCACCCATAGTGGAGATATCACCCAATCTTTCCCCCTTTTTTCTAGGTTGGTTGATCTTTAGAATGAAGTAGTATTGTTCGGGCTCCAGAGTATGCACGGAATGACTGATCGTACGCAGACAACAATTGTTAGATATCAGAAGTAAGAAATCGAGCGCGCGCCATGAATTCTGATATAATGCGTATTATAAATGAATCATAGCCATGAAAGAGCTTTTCTTCTAGAAAATCAATTTAGTTACGATTTTGCGTCCTGATGTTCTTTAGTCGGAATTAACGCATATTTCAAATATCAAAAAATAATCTTTATATAACACACGATATGGGATTCTATTTGTCTAAGCAATTTAGAAAGGTAAGCTGACAAAATAATCAATACCGAATTGAAAGAATAAAAAAAGGAGAAGAATATGAGCATATTATGGGGAGTACTTATAATCGCAGCAGGTTTGTTAATATCAATCGGTGGTATACTAAAAAGTGATTTCATTATTTATCGACTTTTAGTTGCTCGCTCAAAGATATTATGGGGCGAGAATGTACATAGGTTTTACCAGCTCGTAGGCTTAATTATCATAATCTTCGGTATATTGGTCACAATTGGGATCATTTGAGTACCGAGATAAAAAAACTACAGTTCAAACAAACATAATGAATTCATACAGCAAATGAATATTTATCCAGAACAAAAAACATCACGCATGCATCACTCTTTAAATCTGTCCCAAACTCAATCAATTCATCAAATCTTTTCAGAAGGCTTGTTCTTGTGGACATGACTAGCCCCCAATGGTCTGTTTACTGTGTCTCTATTTGAAATAATCGTTATGTCAAGGTTTCACTAATTCTCTGGTGTATATCATTTGCTTCAAAAAGCCAACTAATAGTAAGGTCTTCACCCGATCGCCCCTTTTTTCTATCTAAATCGCGCGCGTGCGCTTTTTCAGAAACGATTTATGAATAGGCAACTTTCAAGCCGATGGAGATATCTCCCGCATCTTCCCATTTGTCCATTCTTTGTCTGTGGCATAGTAGTTTCGTACAACCTCAAGAAAGATTTTTTACATCCTTCATCATCTATTGTTGAGCGAAGTGAATGTGACATGTATGAATACAAATTTGTGAAAGTCGATTTGAAGGGAGTCTTCACGAGAAAGCCGACATCGGATCATCATAGGTTGGTTGAAGAATATGCGAAAGATGGATGGAGACTCGTTCAAATATTCTCCCCGGCAGTTTCAGCTCGTGGCGGAGGTATTCCAGAGTATTTTGAACTTATCTTCGAGAGAAAAGTCAAATAATCCATGGAACTATTCGTGCACGCGAATACAAGCTTCATAGCCAGAAGCCCAGAGTGGCTATATACGGAAAGCACAAATGAAAAAGTAGTATTATTTGAGCTCCGGTAGTATAGTCCGGTCAGAACAGCCTACAGTGGAGATATCTCCCACACAATCCCTATTTTTTATGCGTGATAAAATATAATACTTGAATAGGTCTAAGTTTGATGTAGAGAGGATAAAATGCGCCACAAAAAGCATGAATCGTCACCAGAGGAAGTCCTAGAACAGGAACTTTCTTACTTCGAATTGCAGGCTTATTGGGGCGCCACAAAACATGCAGGAGCTCTGAAGAGCACAAGAGAGCTAATTGGGTTGTGCCACATAGATGAGAACAAGTACATCTTGGAAGTCGGCTGCGGCGTCGGTATAACCTCTTGTTACATCGCAAAAACGTATGGCTGTCGAGTGGTCGGTGTAGACATTTCTGAAAAGATGATCCACTGGTCAAATGAAAGGGCGAAAAGAGACGGTATAGGAAATAGTGTCGAATTTAGGGTAGCAGACGCACAAAACCTTCCTTTTGAGGAAGCCATCTTCGACGTGATCATTGGCGAATCTGTAACTGCCTTTCTGAAAGACAAACAGAGAGGCATAAACGAGTACGTGCGGGTGACAAAGCCTGGAGGATACGTGGGGCTTAATGAAACGACTTGGATAAAGGTGCCACCTCCAACAGAATTGGTTGAGTACTTTTCGCGAACTACTGGTGCTGAACCGGAAGATTCTGGTGGTTGGAAAGAGTTGTTGGAAGACTCTGGCTTGAAAGATATGGTAGTGCGAACCTACAAATTGGACGTTTCAAGCGATTTTATTGATAGAATTAAGCGTTTAGGTTCCGAGGATTTTTCAAGGGCGTTGTACAAATTTTTGTCCCTGTCCATCTCAAGTCCAGCCTTCAGGAAATACATGAAAGAAACACTGCCTCCGCTTAAGGTCACTAAGGACATGCTCAAATACTTAGGATACGGAATATACGTTGGCAGGAAGTTCGCACCCATGTCTTAATCATGCGCGCTCGTCAGGAGTTATCTATAAATCTTGGCAAATTCAAAAGGAATATGCTGACGCTTTAATGTTTTAATCTTTTCAACAAAACATCCTAAAACGCCCACTTAATCCCGCGCGCGACGGGCCCTCAAAACCGCACGCACACACTTACTCTTGTTAAAAAATATATAAAACAAAACTGGAGACATCTCCCGCATTTCCCCATTTTTCTGAGCTTTAAATGCGCGTGCGCGCAGAAAGCGTGTATCTCATTCCTATAGCTTTTCTTCTTGCAGGGACAGTTCATTAGCGCGCGCTCTTTTCCGTGCATAAATCATTGTTCTAAGCGCTCTGCAAAAGCCTCAAGGTATGTTCCATATCTGTTCGCTTCGACATCGTTTCTTCGAATGCTAAGAACCCCAACCACCTTAGATTCATCAACCATCTTCTTCATTTCTATTATGGCTTCTACGGGCTCGTCTCCACCTTGTGTGGTAAAGAAAGCAATATTCCTATTTGCAAGATCGTAGTTCTGAAGATAGGTTCTAATAGCAGGAGTCATTTTTCCACCCCAAATCGGTGTTCCGATGATAATCAAGTCGTAATCATCAGGAATCTTTTTTACGTTGATTTGAGTCGTCTTCTGCCCTATAGCGTCCCTTCCCGCCTTAAGCCACCCGATTCTTCCTTTTCGACTCTTCTGGTCAACGATCTCATCCGAATCTGCCCCTAGCCTCTCTGCGATTTCTTCGCCAATCCGTTTTGTTGTTCCAGTTCGTGAATAGTATACGACCAAAGTTTTCATAGAACCACATCAAGAAATTCATTATTCAACCTTTTAAATCTTCTAACGCGCAGCTGCTATTACCGCTAGCGCGCGCTAATAGGGTATTGTTGAACAACAGTCTCTTCAAACTATGTAGTCTGTTCTCCTTTTCTCAGACATTTCTAAAGCCCCTGCTATCATTTGAAGCTCATAGAGGTACAGTTCTAGCTTTGCTTTGTAGATGGGGGCAATAATGCGCTTTATTATCGTGGCACAACCCATAGTTCTGGCTCCGGTTTCATTTCAACTGTAGCGTAAAGACTTAACGCAGTAGCCCAAAAAACATCATCATGTGTGCCTTTCGGATGCGAGAAGGCTATGTTCCCGTCTTTTCGCAGCTCAAACCTTTCCACATTAAGCTCAGTTACATATTCGCCTTGGAAAGGCTTGTTCCATTTAAAATATGGAAACCAAAATCGACCATCAATCATACGCTGCTTAAGCAAACTAGCCATCTCCTGCTTACGCGGCAAAGTGAAAGTCACACCTTCCACATTATCAATTTCAGCATTAATCATATCTTCAACAATATAATCGCCTACACCAGTCATGTCCACACGGATTTTGCTGAAGCCGCCCCAACGGTCCTGCAGAGCCTTAACATAACCGATCACAGCAGCATAACTTGTTTCCAACGGCCAGATTTTCAAATGGCGCAACAGAAACTTACTATCAACATTTTCAATCACAACCAAAGCGCTATAATCATGATGCTTGCCCAAATCTAAGCCTGCAAAAAATTCACCCTCATGATAACTCTCCCAACGGAAAAGCTCAACCTCAAAACCTAAAGTTTTCTGAGAGGCAATACATTTAGCTATAAGCGATTGACTTAACCATGCTGCCTCATCTTCAGCCCATTCCGCTTCCATCTCACGCTTCCAACGCCAAGGATCCTCACCAAACTGACGGCGAATCTTCTCAAGTGTACCCTTATCTAATGGTCCGTTAGGCTTCATGCTTTCGCGCCAAGTAACATGGCTACGAGCAAAATCTCCATAATCTTTATGATTAAAAATTTTGTAAAAAACCGAATCCGTGTTCCAAGGTGTGCTACTGATTAAAACCTTGCCTTTAGTCGTGCTTATCGTGAACAAAATAGCAGTGTACAAATCCTCATCTCTAGGCGTATGATTAGCTTCATCCCAAAAAATGCAGTCCAACGTCGGGCCTCTGATTGTTTCCGGGTTGTTTGGAAAAGCCTCAATTACGCTGTCATTATAAAAGTATAATATTGTGCGTTGCGGTTTAGGACAAATCTGTTTTGGAAGCTTCCTCAAGAAATATCGTATTCGCCTTATCACCAATTTTGATTGACGCCAGCCCGGAGCCACAATGCCAATGTAAGCCCCTGGATGAGTTAAAGCATAATTCAGCAAGAGACCAGAAGCCGTAAAACTTTTTCCACTCTGGCGATTCCATCGCATAGCCGTAAACTGATTATTTTCAAACTTTTCCGCAAGATCCATCTGATAAGCTGTTAGCTTAAAACCCACTACCTGCTCAAAAAACGTAACAGGATCCTCACTGAGCCTCTCTCGTTCTTCTTCAACCTCAGCCCAAACTCCACTAAGCTTCTCCTCAAAAATGTCTAAACGAGAAGAACGATTCTTAGGACGCATGGTCCTTGGCTTTTTGAAGCTCAACAATCTTTTTATCCATCTCCAAAAGCCGCGCCTCAATTTCCACCCACCTCTCAAACTTTTCCAACACACTATCATAAGTTTGAACAGCATCAACCAAAATACGCAAACGCTGCAACTCCAACCTATCTTGACCAGGTTCACGAAGAGCCTCAATAGCACCAGCTAAAATCTTCACAGCCTCCTCATGCGTCAAAATATCCTTACTCGCAACTGCAGTTGTGGTTGTGTGACTGATTTTCTGCTTCAACACCACAACTCCCAACCGTTTCAGCTTCATTTCTATGGCTCTACGCTTACGCCCTAACTCTTTGCTCAGCACCTGAAAGTCATGTATGCCTTTCTTCCACAAGTCAAGAAGTTTAGCCTCTTCCGCACGAGTCCAATAATATCGCTTAGGCATGTTGACCCAAATACAAATCAAACCCATAAAAAACCATTGCCAAAACGACATACCCAAACCATGGAGAGAGATAAGTTAAAGTAAAATCACAAATCAGATAACTCAACATTGAAAACTATGCACTCGGGCTTAGCACATCGACAGAAATCTCTATTGCTGGTCCTATTCCTTCCCAAACTGTTCCCTAAGAAGTTCCTCAAGACTCAAAACAGGCTTGTCTGCAGCAGGCTCAACTTCCGCTGAGATTCCCTTCAAAGAGGGCATTCCAATACCATGGGTTTCCGGGTCAACAACAACGTTTGCCCACGGACCATAAGGAATAAAAATTACGCCAGGATGTGGACCTCTCAAAGACTTCACAGCTTTAACAACCACCGACCCATAATCCGTTGAAACTGAAACGTTGATTTTCTCTTTTATTCCAAGCTTCTTCAAGTCTTCAGGATCCACATAACAGACCGAAACACTTTCCATATATTCTTCAGAGAATTTTCCACGTTCCTTAGCTACACCCTGCTCAATTGTCCGCCCAGTAAGCAACGTCACCTTCAATTTCGGATTCCCACTCATTCAGTAACCCCAGTCTAACTTGTTTAAACACTTCTCCACCCTAAATCTTACATGCATCAATGGAAGCTAACATACATGATTTGACCTAATTAATTTTTGTCTCATATAGATTAGAAACTTAAGCTGGACATGTTATCGCTGGGATGTTTCAAACAAATCAGGCTGATGATTAGTTGATGGCAAAATGATTATCTAGGTTGAGGGTTTAGTGTGGGCGTGAGGGTAGGGAAGTTTTCATTTTATGTAAGAAGCTGCAGGGTCCGTAGAGGAAACATTTTTAATCGTAAACCGAACTGATTTGTTTTCGCTGGAAAGGAGACTCTAAAGCCTTGGATTTAAATGACATTGAAGTAGATTCAGTCACTAAACGTTTTCAAGACACCGTAGCTGTGGATAATGTCTCGATGAAAGTTGCGAGGGGAGAACTCTTTGGCTTGTTGGGACCAAATGGTGCCGGAAAGTCTACGCTTACAAAGATGCTTTCTGGAATGATAAACTCTACTTCAGGCATAATCAAAGTTGGAGGATACAACATTAGAGATGATCCCATGAAAGTGAAAGAATCACTCGGCGTTGTTCCCCAAGACATTGTTCTGTACGATTACATGAACGCTCGCGAAAACCTCGCCTTTTTCGGAAGGCTTTACGGATTGTCAGGAGGCAAACTTAGGAATAGAATCGAGGAGCTTTTGAAATTCACTCAGTTGGACGAGAAAGCTGTAAAACGCCACATTTCCACCTACTCTGGCGGCATGAAACGCCGCGTCAACATAGCGGCTGCTCTTCTACATGAGCCTCAAGTTATGCTGTTGGACGAACCTACCGCGGGGCTCGACCCAAAGAACAAGCTTGCCCTCTGGGAAATAATTCAGACGTTACACAAGGAAGGAAAAACCATAGTGCTAACAACACACATGATGGATGAAGCTGAAGAACTGTGCAATCAAGTGGCAATCATGGACAAGGGCAAAATCATCGCGCTAGGCAGCCCTCGTCAACTCATCAAGAAAGTCAAAGTGGAAAATACAATAACCGTAGTTCCAGACAAAATACCTCCTAAACTAATAGAAGTC
>Ga0315549_1001844_pt1 | contig 21172 bp, 22 predicted proteins | sample SalMarSW160200MG_FD_203101 | JGI IMG/M metagenome (GOLD analysis project Ga0315549, IMG submission 203101) | Salt marsh sediment microbial communities from the Plum Island Ecosystem LTER, Massachusetts, United States - Salt Marsh Sediment SW1601-200 ... | reverse complement strand
GAACTGGTTGAGCCTGTATTTTCGAACACGTATTGGGAGATGGATTTGACCTATGTCTGGTGTGGTGATCAACAGGGTTATTTATTTGCGTTGATCGATGGATATGATAAGGAAATTCCTGGTGATTATTTTGGCGAACGTTGTCGGTCGGATGAAGCGGTTGGTGTATTGGGGCAAGCATTATTAAAGCGTTTTGGTGGTCGTGTCCCTGCTGGGCATCGGTTGGTCTTACGGGTTGATCGTGGACCGCAATTTAAGGCACGGAAGTTTCGTGAGACTGCACGGCGCTTGGGTGTTATGTTGGAATATGCCGGTGTGCGGTGTCCTGATGACAAGCCGTATATCGAGGCATTTTTCAGTAAGTACAAGACAGAAGAGGTATATTGGAACGACTATCGGAGTATTGGGGAATCTAAACTAGCCTGGGAGTCTTATAGAACGTGGCATGAGACCGAACGGGTTCATCAGAGTCTCAACTACCAAACACCGAGAGCTGTGTACGAGGGTTCTCAAGAGAAAGAGCTTGACAATGAGGCAGAAAAGTGTAACTTATATAAACTCTCGTTTTGTCCAAAATAACGGGGTGCACTGCAAGAACTATCCAAGAATTATTGGGACATAAGAATCTGAAAACAACCATGATTTACACCCATGTGTTGAACAAGGCTGGAAAAGGTGTACGTAGCCCAGCTGATGTTTTATGAATAAGAATTAACTAATGAGATGTATGTGACTAAAATTAGAGATCGTGAAAATGTAAATGAGGAGTTTATTCATCACTTTTTGATGGATAAAAAATTCAACGAATTTGGAATTATGATAGATATATTATTTATGTTAAGAGTGTTAAGTAGTTACCCAGACAAAAATGTATAGGAGTTTATACATCTTTTCATGATGGATTTGCTAATCCTTTTAGGATGTATAAACTATGTTATACCAATTATTAAACACCGAGAATTTTGTGAAAAAAAGATTAATTTATATATTAATTATAATATGTGTTTTATTTTTTGATTTATCATCGAAATATTTTGTTAATAATATGATAAGTGAAAACGAGTCCATTTCTGTTTTAGGGAATTTTTTAAAATTCACATTATCTTACAATTATGGTACGACTTTTGGCTATTTAAAAGATTATGCTCCATACATTGCAATCTCAGCAGTGAAATCAATTTTGATTATTATTTTAGTGTTTGTTTTCTTGAAAATTTCAACAATTATTAAACATACCAAATATCAAATGATCTCAAGAATTTGTATATTATTTTTAATAGGTGGTTCACTTGGTAATATAATTGACAGATTATTGGACAAGAGAGTAACTGATTTTATAGATGTTGGCATTAATGGATATCGTTGGCATATATTCAATTTAGCTGATGCTTTTCAATGCGTAGGTGGTTTGGTAATACTATTTTTTTTGATATTTGAATATAGCAAAAAACATAAAAAAAGCATAAACCAAGAAGCACCCAAGTAATCTCATAATATAAAAATTAATCTAATTTTTTGTGGTATAATTGGTATAATTGGGGTCAAATCTCAATATAATTGTGGTATAATTGGGGTCAAATCTCAACACTTGACAAATTAGATAATTAATTTTATAATTATTGCATGGCAAGACCGTTAAGGATACAATATCCCGGTGCTTATTATCATTTGACATGCAGGGGGAATGATAGAAAGAGGATTTTTGGGGATGATAAGGATAGGGTGAAGTTTTTAGGACTATTAGAGAATTCATTAGATACGTATCAGGTATATTTATATTCATATATATTGATGACCAATCATTTTCATTTGTTAGTACAAACTCCTTTGGGTAACCTTTCTGAATTTATGAGGCATTTTAATGTGTGTTATACTGGGTATTATAATTATCGACATAGTCGTAGTGGTCATTTATATCAGGGCAGATATAAATCCTTTTTAATAGATGTGGATAATTATCTTCTTGAGGTTTCCAGATATCTGCATTTGAATGTAATAAGGGTTTATGGTTTAAGGAAAGCAAGTTTGGAGGGAAAAGTAAATCTTTTAGAGGATTATAGTTGGAGTAGTTTACCCGGATATATAAGTAAGAAAAAAGCAGAGAGATTTGTCAATTATGATCTAATTTTATCAATGGTAAAAGGCAGGAGAAATTATTATAAATATGTAATAGAAGGACTGGAAAAAGATGTAAAAGATCCGTTCAAAGAGATAAAAGGAGGAGGTATATTAGGAGAAGATAAGTTTTTAGAGAGAGTAAGAAAAGAGCACTTAGAATATGGTTCAAGTAGAGAGCAACCAATGTATCGGGAGTTAATTTCAGATTATTTGAGTCCTGATAAAATAGTTGAAATAGTCTCCAACACATTAAAAATTGAAAAGGAATTATTTGAGAAGCGATATGCAAATGGGATAAATAGAGGTATATTAAGTGAGATGTTATATAGATATAGTGATCTAAAACAAGCTGAGATAGGAAAGCTAGTAGGGGATGTTGATTATTCTGCAGTGAATAGATTACGAAACCGCTTAAAGAAGAAACTGGAACAGGAGAAGAAAATAGAAAAACAATTTAAGAAGGTCGAATCGACAATAAAAGATGAATTGTCCAATGTTGAGATTTGACCCCATATGCACCCCATATGCACCATATGCACACCATATGCACCCATATACACCATATGCATTAACAGTGATGAAATCAGCAATCTTTTCTATTTCTTAAAGGGCATCTTTAACGTCTTGATGGAACTGGGTTAAACGCTATCATTATTGCTTTATTTGTCATGTTTTCTCCCCCTCTATGAGAGTATTGAGATTATCCTCCATGCTAAACCAGCAAATAGAAGACCATAAGCTATTGATGTTATTGTCAAAACCATCGCTCTTTTAAATCCAAATTCTTTAATAAGCATTCCCAAAGCAATTACACACGGAATCCCAATGGTAGTTGCCACGCCAAAGGTATAAATCTGAAGGGGAGTTAAAGCTGCAGAGATTTTACTGCCTAAAACTGATACAAGCATTCCTCCAGTTAAGTCCTTTTGTAAAAATCCAAATACTATGGGAATAATAGTTTTAGATGGTAGTCCTAACCAAGTAGTTATTGGTGAAAGTGGTTCTACCACAATATCGGTAAGATTTAATATGTTCAAAATTCCGTAAGCTACTCCTCCAAGTGCTAATAATGGTATAACTATGTATACAAAATCCTTCATCCTGATCCAACTCTTAGCAAGAATATTCCCAAGCAATGGTTTTCTATAAGGTGGAAGTTCCAAAAGTAAAGGTTCGCCCTTTAAATGGATGACCTTCTTTATTCCAAGAGTCCAGAGTAAACCAGCAACAAGTAAAGTTGCAAAAACAGCTATGGCTAATTTCATGCCACCATAAAATCCAACTATCCCCATTATTATGGCAGTTCTGCTTGAGCAAGGTACAAAAGCAAATAATGAGGCAGTGTGGAATTGTTCTTTCTTAGATGATAAGACTCTGGTAGCTCTGGTTGCTGGCGCAGTGCAACCTAATCCTAATGCTAAGGGAATAAATGATTTCCCAGGTAAACCTAATTTTTTCAGAAATCTTTCAGCATTAACGATAAATCTGGAAAGAAGACCTATATCCTCTGACAAGCCTAAGAGCAAATAAAATAAAAACACATAAGGTAAAGCAATAGAAACACCTGCCGCAAGCCCGGTTAAACCCTGAACTAATACAATAGTAACGACAGAATGGACCGCTATGCCCAAAGAAGATAAAAGGCTTTCTGTCAAACCCATAAGAATGCCTTGTATCAGATTGCCAAGATATAGTAATATCCCAAAAATGACAAGAAAGAATAGGCCAGTAATAAACGGACCCCAGATTCTATGCAAAAGAACTTTATCAACATCCCCTTCTAATTTTTTTTCTCTCTTCATTGGAATTATTTGAATAACCTTTTCAGCCATAAACGAAGCTGTACCATATCTGGTTATTGATATATCCTCTGCAACCTTTGGATGTTCGTCTAGACTCTTTTTAACTCTTCCAATTATCCCTTTGCTTTTCAGATACTTATAAAAATCTTCATCCTCTTCTAAAATCCTCAAGCCAATAAATCTATTCGGTAGTCTACTTTCTTTTAATTCTAAGCTAATCTGTTTTATTGCCTTTTCTATATGGTCATCATATCCAACTCTAAAACCTTTTGCTTCTGTTTTGATTTTTAATAATGAATCTATGAGATTATCAATCCCTTTCTTAGTTAGAGGGTTTATAGGAACAATTGAGACATTAAGAAGTTCCCCTAATTTTTTTGAATTAATTTTTATACCTTTCTTTTCGGCTTCTTCCACAAAGTTTAGAGCTACGATGGCGGGTATTTCCGCCTCCAAAATTTGCAAAACCATGTAAAGACTTCTCTCAAGAGCAGTGGAATCAGCAACTATTATTGCTTTATCTGCTCCCTCTTCAAACAATGCCTTTTCAGTAACCTTTTCTTCTTCACTTCTATCAGATATAGAGTATATCCCAGGAGTATCCAGAAATTCGATTTTTGTATCATTGATTTCCTTCCTGGCTTTAGTTACTTCAACTGTAGTTCCAGGATAATTTGATACCGTAACTCTTGGACCAACCAATGCATTAAGTAAAGATGATTTCCCTACGTTAGGCTGCCCGATCAAAAGTATTTTAAGATTTCTCACAATTTTATAACCATGATTTCTTTCGCTATATTTTCGTCTAAGACAAATTTTTTGTTTTTTATTTTGATAACAATACCATTCGGAATTTCATTCATTATCTTTATCTTTTCTCCCGGGAATATCCCCATACTAATTATTCTCTCAAATAGTTCATTGTCAGGAATAGTAATATTTGCAATCAAGAGTTCTTTAGGCAATTTAAGTTCTGTTAGAGGAACTCCTTTCCCCTTAAATGTAGATAATTCTTTTATATTCTTAATAACTTCTTCAGAAATATAGTGCTCAAGAATATTCGCTATTTCATGTGCTTCTTTTTCAGTTCTGGTTCTCTTCAAATAATTTTCAAATACAACATGTTTCTTTAAAATATCTTTTGCTATTCTTTCTCCCGTCTTTGTCAATTCAAAAAATCCTTGCTGAGCTTGAATTAATCCTTCTTTTTTAAGTCTCTCAATTGCTTCAGATATATAAGATAATATAATATTAATTTCCTCCTTTATAATGTTTAAGGAACCCTTTCCTTTTCTTTCACCTAGTATCCTTAGAATGTCTTCTTCTACTATTTTCAAAATGTCGGATTCTTTATTCATACTGCCATCCTAATTATCTACAATTTAGCAACATTTGTTCTCTAAGGGCAACATCCAAAATTTCATATAAGTTCTTCACGTTGGTTACTTCGTATATACTTACTTTTGGGAACATTATACTGAACCCAAAATTATCCATTTTGGTTTTATCCACGCTCTCGTCTAAGTTGCTAAAATAAACCATTATGACATTCTACTTGCTTATCCTACTATGTCAATGATGTCTGATGAATCAGCGTATGTGTTATACGCTGTAATGGCTTACTGTTCATTTTACTGCCTTGATCACAACAAATGGTCCTTTACCATGACCTTTCTTTATTGGCTCAATATTTCTTATCTCTGTTAGGTTATGGGAAATTGTTTGAGTGAAATTAAAATTTTTGAAGCCCACTTTCTTCAAGTGATAAACAACTTCGTTATATTGCATTGCATATCGTTCCCGGTCTTTGCAAAGTGTGAGCGTCAGCGGGCATTTGGGCGAACGTAGTGGGTCTCAAAGCCCGTGTTATACGCTGTAATTCTCTCCGATTTTATCATCGCGACATCAAAATAAGCTCTGACAATCCGGAAATTATCTTCACACCATCAATAATAGTTAATATTTCTGAATCACTCTCTGAAGATTTTTGATTCGATTTGAAATCCAGGATTGCATGGCTTTTATTCGATTCATTTCGTTTAATAAGTATTGGATAAAGCCCTGCAGCACGAGCACCCTGGACATCATCCAAGGTGTCTCCTACATAGGCCACTTCATTCGGTCGAAGTTTGGTTTGTTCAAGAGCAAAAGAGAAAATATATGGATCTGGTTTTTTGACTCCTACCTCGCCTGAAATAACTACTGTATCGAAAAATTCCGAAAGGCATAGTTCCAAGAGGAGAGAATAAATATGGGGTGGGTGATCGAAATTAGAAATCAGGGCAAGAGTCTTCTTTGGCTTCAATGCTTGTAATACAGGGAGAGTATCCAGATCCAAAGATATATGTTTTTGCCATGCTTTGACAACCGCTGTTGCAGCCTTTTTAATTTCTTTGCTTCTTAGATCCATCCCTAAATCTACACAGAGTGCCTGGATGCGGCGTTCAAGGACGGTCAGTCCATCATCTTTAGAAGGTGGCTCAGGTCTTCCGAAAAACCCATCGCAACGTAAGGCAAATGACTCTTTCGATATTAACAAGCCATATTCCCTTAGGCAGTCATAAAATGCTGAAAACCAATCTGACCAAGCAGCAGACATATCACCATAGGTCAAGAGTGTTCCGTAAAGGTCAAAAAAGATGCCTTTAATTCTCATTTGTCACCCCCCTTCTATGCTTATGGTGCTTATGGGGTCAAATCTCGACACTTGACAATATTTCTCTAACTTTAGCTTCCGTGTTGGTGCGTTGATTGCGTTCGATATGGACCGGAGACGGAGGACCGATTGTAGATGGGTAGATGAGTTTATGGGTAAATATGGTGCTTATGGGGTCAAATCTCGACACTTGACAATATTTCTCTAACTTTATCTTCCGTGTTGGTGCGTTGATTGCGTTCGATATGGACCGGAGACGGAGGACCGATTGTAGATGGGTAGATGAGTTTATGGGTAAATAAGGTTTCGAACAAAGACCTAAGACCGAAAACCTAAGACCTAATTTATCTGCGTTCATCTGCGTCCCATTATTGAATTAGGTGTCTGTGTAAATCTGTGTAATCTGTGGTTAAAATTCTGAGGCAAGCCTAAAATACGAAAATCTGCATAGCAATTGCAGAAGCAATCGCTACTGTGAGATTATCATTTATCTTTAAAGGTAATGCTTCCACTATAGTTGCGACAACCGCTCCTATAATTAGAACTGCGAGATGGATTGGGATGAATTTGTAGAAAATTAATGCTATAACTAGTGCTGTTATAAAGAAGGAAAGACTTCCTTCTAAAGTCTTATCCCCAATCTTCACCTGTCCATATTTTGACCCTATTACTGAAGCAGCGGTATCACCGAATAGCATAAAGATTAAGCTTATAATCGCTACCCATTTATCAAAGAAGGCAATGACTATTGCATTAGATATGAGTAAAGCCATTGTCCCAGTGATGAAATCTTCCTTCTCTCGTAGGATTCCATGAGAATGCTCAACCATCACCTTCCAGATATTTGGAGATAAGTGCCTCATTATCTCAATTACGGTCATCATACCCATGAGATAAAAGAGAAGAATTTCCACAATGATCCTGTTTGGAGAGAAATAATATACCAGCGGAAATACTATACCCGCACCGATTCTGTACGTTTTCCTTGCTATTAGTTTCATTCTGTCCCTCCTTTCAATTCACGAAGAGCCCGTCTATTAGCAACTAAGGAGACAATCAGGAATATGATAAGGAAAGGGATAATCCATGGGAGTGATTCTCGATATAAAAAGACCAGTAAGCCCAGTACTACTATAAAAACCGGTAGAACCAATTTTGCATTCCTGGGACTCCTTTGCATAAGGAAATACGCCGCAATACCAATTGGAAAGAATTTAGGAAAGAGATACAGTAAAACTCCTCCTGTGGTTGCCACACCTCTTCCTCCTTTAGAGTCAAGGAATACAGACCAGCAATGTCCAGCAACTGCAGCAATTCCAACCAGTCCCACCCAGAAAAGGTGGTGTAGATTATATGCAGGTAGATTTAGCACCTTATCCGCAATAAACATGGGTATTACTCCTTTGAGTGCATCCACAAGAAAGACTAATACTCCCCAGACCTCACCAACCTCCCTGAAGACATTAGCAGCTCCGGGATTACCAGTGCCTACCTCCCTGATATTTACACCTCTCAATCTGGAAATAATTATAGCAAAGGGTATTGAACCAAATAGATATCCAAAAGCAATGCTTAATAGTACTACCATAATGTCTTTATTTTATATATAATATTATATAAATCAAGAGGTTTTTATTACTTGACAGTGATTTGAATATTGTTATTGTATTTGCATAAAACTATAAAGAGGAGGGGAAAATGGCTAATTTGATAAATATAATTATCGAACCCGGCAAGGTTTTTACTCATATAAGAGAAAAGGATGATTGGTGGATTCCTTTCATCCTTATTGTTGTAGTTGCATTGATAGTCACCTGGATTAGTACTCCTGTCATAGCTCGAATAACTGCCCAGAAAATGGCTGAAATGGGAATTGATAGAGAATTACCAAAGGGCTTTGGTTTATTGAGATATATTATAATTCCTATAGGAACACTTATTAGCTGGTTTGTAATTTCAGTCATCTTTTGGATGATATCAAATGGCTTTGGGGGTGATTGGAACTTTATAAAAGCACTGGATTTATATGCGTATTCCTCTGTAATTGGAGTCATAAAAAGCATAATCACAGTTATTGTTCTCTTGATTCGTGGCCCTCAGAATATAATTTCTATTCGGGATTTATCAGTAGACACAGGAGTAACACTCTTCTTTAAACCGGAAAACACAAGACTATATACACTTACTTCTGGTATAGACATATTTCAAATCTGGATATATATTCTTCTTGCTTTTGGTATCTCTGAATTAGCGGGAATATCCAGGAAAAAGGCATCTATTGTCGCAATCCTTACCTTCGTTATCACTCTGGCATTCAAGGTTCTTTTAACAAGGGAGGGTAGCTTTTGATTCTTCTACTCTTGTTCTCCTCAATAACATTAAATCTTGATGAGGCCATCAATAGAGCCCTTTCGGAAAGTCTCCTATATCTACAGGCTAAAAAGAATTTCCTCATCCAGCAGAAGACAAATTCCTTTATTTACTCAAAACTCTTTCCAAACGTATATGGACGTTATGACTATAGCCGTTCCCACGGAACCTCCTCGGGATTAGAATTGTTCGATACCACAAAATCCTATAACGTTACTCTTTCCTGGGATCTAAAACTAACTGATTTTGTAGATGCATATTCCACCCGCCATAAGAACAGTTCTGTATATTTTTCCTTCCTCGACACAAGAAATGAGATCGTATTTCAGGTGGTAACTGCCTATCTTAACTCACTTATGATGGAACAATTACTTCTGAGTAAGGGAAAAGCGGTAGAGCGTTCGAGAAACAATCTCCTCCTTGTGGAGGAGAAGATGAATCTTGGATCTGCATCAAAAGCAGAACTCTTGAAGAGCAAGGTTGATCACCTTCAGGCACAATATGAACTCCTTCGTACTAAAAAAGGAGAAAGGGTTGCAAAGCTTGCCCTTGCGAAGCTCATCGGGATGGAACCTACAGATACATTAAACCTTACTGAACCCTCTATCAAATTTGGATTGCCTTCGAAAGATTCAATATTAAATGATGCCCTTCGTAACGACCCGCCCTTGAACATGTACAAAGCTTCTGCCCGGAGCGCAAAACTGGATCTCTTGAGCAATACTGCAAATCAATTATTTTCGCTTTCTTTGAATGGGAGTTATGGCTATTCCGGAGATAATTTTCCATCCTCTTCTTTATGGGATGAGGGTGATTTCTATTCCATCAGGTTATCGATATCCGTCCCACTGTTTACCAGTTTCTCAAGGGTGAATCAGATAATGATTTCTCGCTTGCAGTTATCCGTTGCAGAAATGCAGGCTCGCGACAGAGAAAGGGAGATACGAATTTCAGTAGAGGACGGATATCTGGGATATAAAGAATCAGTAGAAAAATTGACCCTCACCAAAACCACACTGGAACTGGCAAAAGAGAGTTACAAAGCAACTGAGGAAAGGTATCGTCTAGGAGAAGCTTCTATAATTGAATTATTAAGTGCCGAGGAAGACCTGCTCCAGGCGCAGTACTCAACCACACAGGCTCTATTTGACTATTATCTATCCATATATAAAGTGAAAAGGACGATGGGGAGGCTACCATGAGGAAAAAGAAAAAACTTATAATCATTGGCGTGGTGATAGTAGTAATAATAATTATCATTGCCGTCAATCTTAAAGGTGGTAGTGCAGCTGAGGTAAAGGTACAGTATGTAAGGAAGGGAAAGGTTGAACAGATAGTATCCGCTCCTGGCAAAATCCACGCAGTTAAGGAAGTAAATATAAATTCAGACATTATGGGTAAACTGGTAAAACTCTACGTGGAAGAGGGAGACTGGGTAAAGAAAGGACAGGTCCTTGCAAAACTTGATTCAACCGAACAATTTGCGGCATACAAGAGCGCAATCGCCAATGTTGGTGCGAATAGAGCAAACCTCGAATTCAAAGAGCAGCAATTCAAGAGGAAAAAAGAACTTTACCATAAGGGCCTCATTTCAAAGGAAAACTTTGAGAATATAGCGACATCAGTTGAAGTAGACCGATTAAATCTGGAAAATGCACGAACAGAATTGAAAAGGGCAAAGAATAGACTCGAGAAAACTACCATCCGATCACCAATACCAGGAACGGTGATGCATATTAATGTAGAAGAAGGCGAAAACGTTATAACCGGAACCATGAATAACCCGGGAACAGTTCTCCTTACCGTATCTAACCTTGATGCAATGGAGAGTGTCGCCGACGTTAATGAGAGTGAAGTCCCTCTAATATCTCCCAATGATACAGCAAGAATATCCATAGAGGCTTTCCCTGATACAGAGTTCATCGGAACTGTTTATAACATAGCCTCTATGCCGAAGTATGGACTTACGAATGGAACTGGCGCAGTAGAATTTGAGGTAAAGATTAGCATCGCTCATCATCCAGGCATGCTCCCAGGTATGAGCGCTTCTAATGATATTATCACCGACGTCAAGAACGATGTTCTCCGTGTTCCACTCCAGGCAATTGTATCAGAAAAGAACAAAAAAGGTGTTTACCGTATTCAAAATGGGTCGGTGGAATTCACCTCGGTCACCACAGGCATAACTGAAAGCAGGTGGTCAGAGATAATAGAAGGGGTAAATGAGGGAGACCTAATCGTTACTGGGCCGCTCAAGATTCTTATGAAACTAACAGATAAACAGAAGGTCTCCTGGTCAGAGGAAAAAGAAGATAGCACGGAAAATAAAAAAGAGAAAGAAGAAAAATCAAAAGGAACTAAAAGAGTGCGAGTGAGAAGATAGAAATATGGACAGAGGGTTTTTAGCAGAGAGTGTGCGCTCTGCGTTAGAAGCAATAAAGACCAACAAGCTAAGGTCCCTGCTTACGACCCTTGGAATTATTATCGGTGTTACAACTGTGATAGCAGTTATATCAGTAATTACAGGACTTAAGCAACAGGTGGCAAGTAGTTTTTCTTCCCTTGGTGCCAATGTCCTTTATGTTCAGAAGTTCCCCTGGGTGATGGGAGGAGGGGGAATAGATTGGTGGAAGATACGGCAGAGGAGGGATATTGGAATGCAAGAGGTTCGGGCTCTAAAGGAATATGGCTCTGCCTTTAAATATGTAGCTCCACAGATCTCAAATAGATTTGAGGTAAAACGTGGAGATAAAAAGGCAAGTGGGGTTAGCATAGACGGGACAACTGAGGATTTTCCCGAAATAATGAATCAGCGAGTAAAGCTGGGCCGTTTTCTCTCAGCAGATGATATTCAGTATAGAAAAGATGTCTGCGTCCTGGGAAATGATGTAGCGACAACCCTGTTTCCTGATGAGAATCCCATAGGTAAAAATGTTAGGATAAATGGGAGGCTCTTCACAGTTATAGGGTTGCTTGAAGAACTGGGAGAAATGATGGGGCAGAGTATGGATAATGTTGCCATAATTCCCTATACAACGATGTCCAAGTTCACAGGTATAAGAAGGTCAATAACAATAGCTGTGCTTACAGAGGATGAAGAGGAAGCAAGAGAAGAGATACGGTGGATACTTCGGAGAACCAGGAAGGTAAAAGAAGATGAAGAGGATGATTTCTCTATCAATTCTGCAGGTGCTTTAACAAAACAATTCAATCAATTGACTAAGGCTTTGTTTATCATAATGATAGGGATAGCCGGTATATCTCTTGTGGTGGGAGGAATAGGCATTATGAATATAATGCTGGTTTCAGTCACAGAACGCACAAGGGAGATTGGTGTCCGAAAGGCAATCGGTGCGAAATCCTCTGAGATCCTGGGCCAGTTCTTACTAGAATCTGTTATGATCTGTCTGGTGGGTGGGGTAATAGGCGTCCTCCTGGGCTTCTCTTTGACAAAACTAATATCTCTTGCGGGGAAGATTCCCTTTGGTATGCCTATCTGGGGAATTCTCCTTGGTTTTGGGTTTTCATTCGTAACAGGTGTTTTCTTTGGCTTCTATCCAGCAAGGAAAGCTGCTGCCTTAAGTCCTGTAGAGGCACTTCGCTATGAGTAAACTAATAGAGATGGAAAACGTGAAAAAGACCTATAAATTAGGCGACACCGAGGTCCATGCTCTCCAAGGAGTTAATCTTACTATAAGTCGTGGTGAATTCATATCCATAGTAGGACCCTCGGGTTCCGGTAAATCCACACTTATGCATATTATTGGCTGCCTGGATGTGCCAACCTCAGGGGAATATCATCTTCAACAAAGAGATGTTGGAGAAATGAATGACGATGAGTTGGCTGATATTAGAAAGGAATTAATAGGTTTTGTGTTCCAGGATTTCTATTTGATGCCTGATGTATCAGCCTGGTATAATGTTTCCCTTCCTATGATTTATAACAGAATACCACCAAAGGCGAGAAAGGAGAGGGCTGTTCAACTACTCGATAATGTAGGTCTTTACCACAGGATTTACCATTTACCCAACCAGCTATCCGGTGGAGAGCGTCAGAGGGTCACGATTGCCCGTGCGCTTGCCAACAATCCAGAGATTATTCTTGCTGATGAGCCAACCGGCAATCTGGATTCAAAAATAGGTGAAGAGATTATGCAGATATTCCATAGCCTCCACGAGGAAGGGAGGACTGTAATTCTTGTTACGCATGAGCACTATGTAGCAAAAAAGGCTCTAAGGAAGATTCATCTAAAGGATGGAATGATTGAATCTGAGGAATAAAGAGAGCCAGCGGCTCCTGATAATCAACTGGCTGGATTGGATCAATCCGCTGTCTGGAGGTGCTGAGGTTCATCTTTATGAGATTTTCAGCCGTCTGATAAGCGACTTTGACATAACACTTCTATGTTCCAGGTTTAAAAAGGCTCCTGCTTATGAAGAGATAGATAATTTTAAGATACACAGAGTCGGCTCGCGGAGTACTTTTAATTTTTTCGTTCCCTTTGCATATAAATCTCTATCCAAGGCAAATAATTTCGATTTAATAATCGAGGACCTAAATAAAATCCCATTTTATGGACGATTCTACATAAAAGAGAAAAGGATGGCGCTCCTCCATCATCTATTTGGGGAGGTAATCTTCATGGAAACCAACCCTATCCTTGGTTCCTATGTATATTTCTCGGAAAAGTTAATACCCTGGTTCTACCGAGATATACCGATTGTTTCGGTATCCAAGAGCACAAAGGACGACCTTATCCGAAAGGGACTCCCAGGACAAGGTATAGCGGTGATTTATAATGGAGTAGATCTAAATAGCTACCGCCCGACAAGTACAATCTATGATAAGCCGACCATAGTAGCACTTGGAAGGATGAAGAAATACAAAAGGATGGATATTTTGATTGAGACTCTCCCAGAAGTAATCAAGGCGATTCCAAATATAAGGGTTCTATTAATAGGTTCAGGGGAACACCTTCCTTATCTTAAAGCATTGGCAAGAAAGAAAGGAGTTGAAGAAGCAATAGATTTCATGGGATTTATTCCGGAAGATGAAAAGAGAGAAATACTATCAAAATCATGGGTAGCAGTTAACACTTCTCCAAAAGAGGGATGGGGACTCACTTCTATAGAAGCACAGGCTTCCGGGACACCTTCCATTGTGCCAGATAGTCCAGGCCTCATGGAAACAGTAAAGAATGGAGAGACCGGATATATCTATCCTTACGGGGATAGAAAAACTCTCGCAGCCATTTTTGTCAATCTCCTCAAGGATAAGAAAAAGGTCCTCTCGATGGGTGAAAATTCTCGAAAGTGGGCATCCGATTTCTCCTGGGATACCTCTGCCGAGAGGATGAGGAATTTTATTAAGAAGATTATTTGATATTCTCAACATCTCTCACAAAACATGCAAAGAAAGTTTTTAGTTTCAAAAAAATTCAAATTTATCAAAGCTCTAACACACCAACTCACCAACCGTCCAACTTAATCCTCGAACCATTAAAACCTTGACAAAGGGTAGGTGGATTTCTATGATAATTTTATGAAACTTATCTTGGCTTCAAAATCTCCCAGGAGAAGAATGTTTCTTGAACAATTAGGGCTTCCCTTTACTGTTAGAGTAGCAGAAGTAGAAGAAATTGAATTCGACAATCCCATAGAGAGTTGCATCTATAATGCAATTCAGAAGGTAAAGTTGGTCGCTAAACATACAATTTTAGACAATACTTCACGTATAATTGGTTTTGATACACTGGTTTTTTTATCAGACAGGATATTGGGTAAACCAGAAGATAGAGAGAAGTCAAAAGAGATGTTGCGTGAGCTCGGAGGCAAGTGGCACGACGTATATACAGGTGTGGCACTATGGAATAATGAAAAAATTACATCAGATTTTGAGAAAACCCGTGTGAAATTTCATCCGCTGACGGAATCCCAGATAGAATACTATGTGAGCTCCGGTGAAACACTTGATAAGGCTGGTTCATACGGAATACAGGATAAGAACATGTCCTTCATAGATAAAATAGAAGGTAGTTTTACCAACGTGGTTGGGTTTCCCCTAAACGTTATAAGAAGACTGCTCAAAGAGGCAGGAGTTACAGTGTAAGAAAAAAATATAGGAGGAGTGGAGATGTGGGCAAGGACTATTGAGTGGCTTGGGGATAAGGCAAGATTGATTGATCAAAGAAAGTTACCAGAAAAAGAGGTCTATGTTGATATAAAGACAACCGAAGAAATGCATGATGCAATCAAAAATATGGTCATTAGAGGGGCACCAGCTATCGGGATTGCAGCAGGCTACGGAATTGCACTCGCTGCAAAAAGAAAGTGTGATAAAGACTACTTGAGAAAAAAAATTGAATTGATTGAGTCTGCAAGACCTACAGCTTATAACCTCTTCTATGTATGTAACAGGATGAGAGAACTCCTTAAGAAGAATAATATTGATGTATCAATGTTTGTTGGTGAGGCAGTCCGTATCCATCAAGAGGATAGGGATTTGACTGAAAAACTGGGTAAATACGGAAGCGAATTACTTCCCCAAAAAGCTCGATGCATGACTATTTGTAATGCAGGAGCACTCGCCACTGGCGGTATAGGAACAGCGCTCGCTGTATTCTATAAAGCAAAAGAACAGGGTAAAGAGGTAACTGTGTTTGTACCTGAGACAAGGCCTTTTCTCCAGGGCGCAAGACTCACTACGTGGGAACTAAAGAAAAATGGAATAGAACCCATACTCATAGCAGACGGCGCAATATCGCACATTTTGAAAACAGAAAAAATAGATGCGATTTTTACAGGAGCTGACAGGATAGCAAGAAATGGGGATACTGCTAATAAGATTGGAACCTATGGACTTTCCCTTGCAGCAAGGGAACATCGTGTGCCCCTCTTTGTCGTAGCACCCTCAACAAGTTTTGATCTCTCCTTAAGGAACGGTGATGAGATACCTATTGAGGAACGCCCTTTAAAGGAAATAATGGAATTTAGAGGGATATCCACAGCGCCAGAAAACGTCAAGGTTCGAAATCCCGCCTTTGATATTACTCCAAATTATCTGATCACTGGTTTAATAACCGAGAAGGGTATAATCTACCCTCCCTTTGAGCGTAGCATAAGAATACTTGAATGATTCTCCTGGTTCTAATCCTTGTGGAAGAAGATATATTCAAGCCCAAATTACCCCCCCCAATAATAAAACCAGAGGTATCCTGGGTTTACAGTATGGATGAGAACTGCATTAACCTGGCTCTAGGTTATGATTTTTATCACCTTATATCAGCAAAGGTAGAAGACTTTAGAATTTCAAGTTTGAAGGATAGAGATTACAGTGAACACTATTCCCTCTCATCCTCCATAAGTTCCATATCATATAAGGTTCTACTAGAACATACTACATGGGATCAGAAGAAAATGACGAAAGCAGAGTCGTGGAAATGGTTATATTATAAATCCAATCTACTTCTTACCTGGGTGGAAGGCGTTAACATTGAAGATTCCCTTTTCTATGGAGGAGGAATCCGTTATTATCATTCCTTCCCTCCCCTCTGGGTTGGTTGTTGGTTAAATCATCTTAATACACCTGATTATGGGGTAATTATCACGCATAAAGGTTATAGGATTGAATTTGGGATGAAGAGGAGATACGTTGGCTACACAGGAGACTTAGGGAATATAAAAATTGGCAGGTTTAGAGATAGGTTCCCCACAGTTTTTTTCCCGATAGAAAAAGCATATCCAAAATACCTGGAGTTTTATGGAGCAGAGATAAATCTATTAAATCTTACTATGACACTCGGGAGAAGGGATTTTTACACCGAGGGAAGCGATACGCTTAGATGGAAAGAAGGAGAGTGCTACTTCATAGATACCCGAATGGAATGGAACCGATTCGGTTTCCTCTTCTCTTATCAAAATGAGGGGATAGTTAAAAACTACGGGAAGGCTTACTTGAGAGGAAATGTAGATTGGCTTGGGTATGAACTCTCCCTTACAGGGCTCTCACAACCCAAAAAATATCTAACTTGTGGAGTTTCACTCTGGCTCGATAATGAATTTTCACCGCTTATAGCGGTAAGAAATATCTCCTATAGCTCTTCTCTGGAGTTGCTAAGTCCGACATATTATATAGGGATTCATTATGCTTACTGAATCGGAAAAAAGGGTTATCATATTCATTATAGCAGTATTAATGATAGGAAGTGCAATAAGATATTTTTACCCTCTTGGGGAAAGGAGCGAAAATACAATTTCGGTCTTCCCTATCGACATAAATACAGCAACAAAGGAGGAATTAATACTCCTTCCAGGTATAGGAAAAGTTTACGCAGAAAGAATAATCGGGTGTAGAGAGAAAAATAATGGTTTTGACGAAAAGGAAGATTTAATAAAGGTCATAGGTATAGGACCTAAAACATTTGAAAATATAGAAGATAAAATCACTATTGGAGGTAAAAATGATGATAACTGATGTTACAACATTCAGAGGATTGGTAAAGAGACTCTCTGAGAGAGGTGATAGGGTGGCAATGATGGAAAGGAGGGAGGGGGAGTTTAAAAAGGTAACCTTTAAAGAGATATCTCTTTGGGCAAGGGCAATATCTGCTTTCTTGATGGATAAAGGTTTTGAAAAACCTACAAGGATTGCCATTCTATCCAAGAATAGAATGGAATGGGGCGTTTCCTATTTTGGGATAACCTATGGTGGTTGCATTGCTGTTCCAATAGACCCAGAGTTGAAGGAAAAGGAGATTACACATATACTTCAATTTTCTGAAACCGAAGCAATATTCACGGAAGAGCGATTTCTAACAACAATAAAAGAGCTTGCCTCAAAACTTAATATAAAACTCATAATAACCCTTGATAATTCTGGGGAGACATTGTTGAAAGATGTAATTGAAAAAGGGAAAAAGTTATTAGAAGAAAAAGGAGAGAAGGAGGTGGAAGTGGAAGCAGACCATACCGCTTCCATAATATTCACCTCTGGGACAACTGGCGTATCAAAGGGAGTGGAACTCACACATTATAACTTTATATTCGATACAATCCAATCGGAGAAACTCATACATCTTATTGAAGACGAAATATTCTTGTCGGTTCTCCCTATACATCATACATTTGAATTTACCGGAGGATTCCTGGAGCCTATAATGCTTGGCGGAATGGTGGTCTATGCCAGGAGTCTCAAATCAAAGGAATTGTTAGAGGATCTAAAGGATTCCAGAACAACACTTCTCTTAGGGGTCCCCCTTCTCTTTGAAAAGTTGCATCAAGGCATAAGAAAAGGAATCTCAGAGCAGAACATTTTAAAGAAAGGTATAGTGAATATGGGTCTTGGGATGGGTAATTCAATGAGACGGATTAAGGGGCGAGCTTCCAGAAATTTCCTGACCAACAAAGTCCTGGAGCAGGCTGGAATGGATTCTCTACGTATCATAATAGCTGGAGCTGCTGCTCTTGACCCGGAGGTGGAACTGGGTCTTAAGGCATTAGGTTTAAATGCAATTCAGGGTTACGGCTTAACCGAGGCTTCCCCTATTGTCACAATAAATCCTGCTTTTCAATCAAAACCTGGCTCAATCGGTATACCTATTCCAGGCGTAGAAATCAAAATCTACGAACCAGACATTGAAGGGGTGGGTGAGATTCTTGTGAAAGGAAACAATGTGATGAAGGGTTATTATAAGAATTCTTTGGCAACAACACAGACTCTTCGCGATGACTACTTGCACACAGGTGATATGGGATATATGGATGAAGATGGATATATTTATATAACAGGGAGGAAAAAAAGCATTATAGTAACTGAAGGCGGAAAGAACATTTACCCTGAAGAAATAGAACAAATACTTGGCAGGAGTAAGTATATTGAGGAAGTCCTTGTAATCGAACGCTTCAACAAGGAGAAAAACAAGGCCGAACTCACTGCTATAATCTATCCCAACTGGGAGAAACTGGATAAATATCTTGCAGAGAAAGGTAAGGATGAATCAATTATCAACGAAATTCTAAAAGGACAAGTCAACGAAGTAAATAAACAGCTTGCTTCTTACAAACGTATTGTTTCCTTTGAGATAAGAGAAGAAGAATTCCCAAAGACTACAACAAAGAAGATCAAACGATACTTATTTGAGGAGAAGGGGATTCCTGTTGAAGATAAATTTTAAAAATCTCTCGGGAAAAGGTTTAAAAGGTCTCATTGCTCCAACCGGAATCGTCTTCTGAAGCAAGTGCAGAGGTGTAAAAACTGCACGCAGTCTTTGGGAGGTGAATATTTATGTGGATATTAATCAATCTACTGACTGGATTAACTCCCCTTTCCTTTCCAGGTAGGCCTAGCTCCAGCACTAAGGGAGCTCATCCGGGGGACATCTGGCGATTTACAGGGAAAATAGTAAAACTTTAGGAGCAAAGAAACTTTACTCCGATGTTATTCAGGAGGTAATATGGAGATAAAATTGATAGAGATAGAAAAGCCCAATGAGGTTAACATTATTGTAGGGCAGGCTCATTTTATAAAAACGGTAGAAGATGTATATGAGGGTCTCGTTACCTCTTATCCGGGCATTAAATTTGGATTTGCATTCTGTGAATCATCAGGCAAGCGCCTTATACGCCAAGCTGGTACGGATGATAATCTAAAGGAACTGGCAATCAAAAACGCTAGAGAGGTCGGCGCTGGACATTCATTCTTTCTACTACTGGGGAATGCCTTCCCGATCAATGTGATGAAGTCCCTCAAATCAATTGACGAGGTCTTAACTATCTTTGCAGCAACCTCAAATCCTCTGACTGTAATAGTCCTTGAGGAAGGCCACCAGCGCGGGATAATAGGCGTTCTTGATGGCAAAATTCCTTTAGGAGTTGAAGGAGAGGAAGATATAAAAGAACGAAAAGAGTTCCTCAGAAAGATAGGGTATAAAATATAAATGTTCAAGGGTTCGAGGTTCCAAACCTCTCTTTCAATTTCTCTATCATGTCCAGAGTCATTGTTCTGAGATCGTATTCCACTTTCCAGCCCCACTCTTCTCGTGCAGCAGAATCGTCTATGGAATCCGGCCATGAATCGGCGATTCTTTGCCTGAAATCCGGCTTATATTCACATGTAAATTCCGGTATTATTCTTTGAATCTCACGGACAAGTTCTTCTGGGGTAAAACTCATCGCGGCAAGGTTATAATCTGCATGGTGTTTTAGTTGGTTGATATCAACCTCGGCAAGTTCGATAATACCTCTGATAGCATCAGGCATATACATCATTGGAAGCATAGTATCTTTTCCCAAATAGCAGACATAGCTCTTATTTTTTATTGCCTCATAAAATATCTCAACTGCATAATCAGTTGTTCCTCCACTGGGGAGTGTCTTACTACTTATTATACCTGGATATCGAACACCTCTTACATCTAAACCATAGCGTTCGTAGTAATAATTTCCAAGCAATTCACCGGCTACCTTTGATATACCGTACATAGTCGTGGGTTTTAGAATTGTCTCGTTGGGAGTATTCTCCTTGGGTGTTTCTGGGCCAAAGACGGCAATTGAACTTGGAAACATAATCCGCTCGAGTTTATACTCACGGCCTAATTCCAACACATTGTAGAACCCTATTATATTAACTCGAAAGGCAAGTTGGGGGTTTTCTTCTCCAACTGCAGAAAGGATTGCAGCCAGATGATAAATTGTATCAATATTATATCTTTTAATGACTCCTTCAATTGATTCTTTTTCAACAACATTAATGAATTCAAAAGGACCGGCTTCCTTCATTTCCTTTGTGGGTTTAGTCCTGTGTCCTGTTGCAACCACATTTTCGTTACCATATTTATCTCGTAACGCTTCAACTAATTCTGAACCGATTTGACCAACAGCACCAGTTACTAATATCCTTTCCATCCGCCCTCCTTTTCAAAAGAATTTTTTAACAACATCATGGAATCTCTCTTATGCCTTCGTTGCTGGTCTCGGTCTTTATAATGCGAGGAGTATAACCTCTCCTTTTTAACTCTATTTCTAAAAGACTGGCAATTCCATCCTGATTTCCCTTATTACATACAGCAAAGACCGAAGAACCACCTCCAGCTATATTAAATCCATAGGCACCTGCCTTTAGTATACATTTCTTTATCTCCCAATATCCAGGAATAGCGTTTGCACGAACAGGTTCTGAGATATAATCACATGAGATAGCTCTACCAAATCCTTCAATATCTCTGGTCAT
>Ga0315549_1001841_pt1 | contig 21211 bp, 19 predicted proteins | sample SalMarSW160200MG_FD_203101 | JGI IMG/M metagenome (GOLD analysis project Ga0315549, IMG submission 203101) | Salt marsh sediment microbial communities from the Plum Island Ecosystem LTER, Massachusetts, United States - Salt Marsh Sediment SW1601-200 ... | reverse complement strand
CCTGTAACCGCTTATTGCGTCCATTTTTTTAACCTATTGATAGGATAACGCACGCGCCGTTAAAAACTCATAAAATGGGAATAAGATACTCATAAGGGAAGAGTCAGAAAAGCATCAGTGCCGCCTGTAATTGCAGGCGGCAGTAACTTAGGCTCTAGCGTGCAGCGAAACGGTACTACATGGGTCACACAATTCGCTACTTTGTGTGATTGGGTAACAACAAGCAAATGTTGCACAAAAGCCTCTTTTGTGACCTAAGCAACAAAACAAGCAATTGTTACCCCCGGTACTGAGTAACCCCTAACTTGTAGTTTGTGCTTCAATCCTGGCTTACCCTGCTTGACATAGTAGAGCCAGTGGATTATCTTTTATCCCGAAAGGAGGTGAAATCAATGAAAGATGCGGAAACAGGATTTTATGGTTGGGTAGGTAGGGTGCTCGATGTCCACTTAACAAACGCAACAATAGGAATTAGAAAGCTTGATGAAGTATGTCCAGATTATCATCATTACGTTGGTGGTCGAGGACTGGGCGTCAGGATATTGTATGATGAGGTTGGTCCGGATACAGCCCCACTCAGTCCCGACAATGCCCTGGTATTCGCAACGGGCCCGCTGACTGGTACCAACGTGCCTAGCTCGGGAAGATACTGCGTGGTAACCAAGTCTCCTTTGGTTCATCCAAAGGCACCAAAGGTTGAGGGAAAATCGGGAGCGATAGTCGACTCCCACTCCGGCGGAGACTGGAGCGAAGAGTTAAAGCTTGCGGGCTTTGACGCCATAATCCTTAGAGGGAAAGCAGAACGCCCGGTCTATCTTTGGCTTCATGATGGAAAAGCTGAAATCAAGGAGGCAAAAGACCTCTGGGGGAAAGGAACTTATGAAACTACAGCTGCCATCAAAGAAGAACTCAAAGAACCGGGAGCAAAGGTCGCCTGTATCGGTCTAGCCGGGGAAAAGCTTGTCAAAACCGCTGGCATAATTAATGACGCCGATGAGCTAGGGCACGGCCGGGCTTGTGGGAGAGGCGGTGTAGGCGCAGTTATGGGGTCGAAGAATCTGAAAGCAATAGTCGCTAGGGGGGTGGGGGAAATCAAAATCGCCAAGCCGTCAGAATTCACCAGCAATATCAGGGAAAGCAATGCCAAGATTCGTAAGGACCCTGTAGCTGGAACAGGCTTGGGTAAGTATGGCACCGAGATCTTATACAATATAATTAATGGTGCCGGAGTCTTGCCAACATGCAACTTCAGGTGGGGGATGATAAAAGAAGCTGCGAAAGCAGGCGGCGAAGCGCTGAGTGGGGAAGTCCTTCCCGTACCGAAGACGCTCACCGAAGCAGAAGGGTGCTGTCGTACTTGTGCCATAAAGTGTGGCCGGGTGACGAAGATTCCAGAAGACGCCCGCCCAGAATACATAACCATAGGTGAAGGTGAGGGACCTGAATACGAGACCACTTGGGCACTTGGAGCCCAGTGCGGAGTAACCGATGTAATTCCCATATCTGAAGCCAACTATCTCTGTAATGAACTCGGGTTGGATACAATCTCGGCAGGTAGTACCATTGCGTGTGCCATGGAGCTCTGTGAGAGAGGCTATCTGGAGCTACCCGGATATCGACCAGGAGAGAACCCATTTGGAGATGGAGGTTTAGTGATTGACCTCATCAAGAAAACTGCGGCCAGAGAAGGTATAGGCGATGAGCTGGCCGAAGGTTCAGCCAGCCTAGCAGCGAAACATGGACACCCCGAGATATCCATGTCGGTAAAGGGGCTTGAATTTCCAGCCTATGACCCGCGTGGTGTCTTAGCCCAGGGTCTTGCCTACGCGACCTCGAACCGGGGGGCATGTCACGTGCGTGCCTATTTGATAGCCGCAGAGGTTCTCGGCGACTATGTCGGACTTACGCCACCTAATATCCCCGAGCCTACGGCGGAGTATAGACTTTCAAAGGATGGCGATAAGACAGGCCTTGTACTAATCTTTCAGAACCTAACCGCAGCTATAGACTCGTTGGATCAATGTTTGTTCACCGTCTTCGCTATTGGAGCGGAAGACTATGCTAAACAGCTTTCGGCGGCGACCGGGGTTGATTACACGGCCGATGAAATTCTTAAGGTTGGCGAGAGGGTCTGGAACCTGGAGAGGCTATTCAATACCAGGGAGGGCTTCACAAAGGATGACGATAGATTGCCTGCCCGTCTGGAAGAGACACCTATGCCCAATGAAATATACTCAGGGGAAGAGAAAAAAGGATTAAAACCACCGGTAGAAGTTCCGCCCCATGGGACAATAGAAAAACAACCCTCAGCTGGCAGCACTGTCCCGATAGCTGAGATGCTGCCGTTGTATTACCAGAAGCGCGGTTGGACTTCTCAAGGTGTGCCTACTCCTGAGAAGAGAAAGGAGCTTGGGTTACCTCTATAAACAAGCCAAATTCTCAACCTTGGTTTAACTCTACCGCCTGGGAGCATGCCAAGTTTAATAAGGGTTTGAATTTAGCTGCGATTAAAGTAATATACCAATCCTTGGATTGCAGAACAACGGGAGGTCAGCTACTCAAGGCGTTTGCTCGGTATGTGGGACTAAGATGTTCAGGATAGGAAAGAGCTAAAGCCGATACTGTGGGAATCGGGATTAACGAAGGCTGGATATCTGTAAATAGATATCCGGCCTTTTTTGTTATCCACGACACAATATGGACTAATGTGCAGTGTGGAAGTGCCCATCAGCGGTAGTGTCGCTGCAAATCGGAGATATAGCTAGCACCTACTCTGTCGGCATTCTGCTCCAGCCACTCGCTTAGGCGCGTTTGGCCGGTGGGAGGGCTTTCAGAAACAAGAAGATTCGACATCAAGCCCTGGATTTCGTCCTTCGTTATCACCACATCTTTGACCACGTAGCCAATCAATCTAGCAACGAATAGCGCGAGTCCCGGTTTGACATGAACAATCCTAGCTCTACTACCTATCTTCTGTGTAATGAGACGAATCAATTCGTTAAAAGTGTAGACTTCTGGGCCAACGGCATCGTTAACCGTATTGTTATCCTTGTGGCCCAGGCTAACGGCTATTTCCGCCACATCCTCCGCAAAGACAGGTTGAATTCGGTATTCCCCTGAGCCGAAGACGGTAAATATCGGAAACCTTCGGAGAAGCCAGGCGATGTTGTTTATGAGGACACCTTCAGCCCCGAAGATGACAGTCGGGCGGACTATGGCGTAGGATAGCTTTGAGTGGATGATAGCCTTTTCTATCAGTGCTTTGCCTCTGAAATAAGGAAAGGGCGAGTTCTCAGATGGGTTTGTGATGCTGATGTGCACGATTCGGCTGATTCCCGCTTCCTCAGCCGCAGTGATGAGTGTTTTACTGTTCCCCACAGCTCTATCAAATGTCATTTGACCATGCGGAAAGCGAACCCAGTAAGTGTTGTAGAGAGTCGTGGCTCCTCGGAGACTCTTGGTCAGTTCCCCGATCACTAGTACTTTCTGTTGCCGAATTTCAATAGGGTAATCTTAAATAGGTTCTGTTTTGATTGCTTAATCAGGCAGTTTCTTAAAGAAAGGAAACCTTATAGCTCCGATAAGCAGGTTTTGGGAACTCTTCGGGACACTAAAGGGCTTTTTTAAGCCATTTTTAAAGCAAATGTGTCATAGTATGATTTGAGTTTACATAACATAGAAAACCTCTAACTTCAACTAAAAGGTTTTATTAAGGGCAATATGCTGTCTTTAGGTAAGCAAGTATACCAATAAACTGCCTTTTGTGCAGGAAACATTTGCGAAAAAGTAATTCCGGATGAAAATCATTCAAGATAGGACTATGCAGCGTAATACTGAACGCCTAACTATGGATAAGGTGTACTTTTTATTGCCGATTTTCAATCGGATAGTCATAAAAACGTTCCCTTTTTGCCCTTCAATTACAGCTTTGATGATTTAGCTTTGAGAATTGGCGGACCTTTTTATATCAACTATTCCACTGTATTGACTGAGCATTGCACATCTTGGTTTATTGTTTAATTCAGCTCACATCTTATAATCGGTTATAGCGCCAGCGGGCCTTCGGGCGTATGACCACGGGGTTATGGGACCTGTTTTTGAATTCGCTTCCCCGCCCGGCCGAATTCATCCCCGGTGTCGTCCGTTTTCCCGGCTCCAGGCCGCTTTTCTGCCAACTGAGTTTAGGTTTTTTTAGTAATAGGGTTATTCGAATAGGAATTTAGGGGCTTTAGTGAAGGTGATTGACAATCAACCCCCTGAATAAAAGGTTTTATGTGCATATGGTTGACTCCTATTTTTAGTGGTAAAATAGGAGCATGGCAAAGCGTTTCAGATTTCCGTCATGGGATACTCTTATCCATATTGCAATCACGGAGGTTATCGTGAACGCAATATGGTGGGGGGTAGGTAAACTCATCGTTATTCAGTCTCCAATACGGGACTGGGGTTTTCTCGTCTTATCGCTTGCTACTCTTATAGTTGTAGGATGGTATTTAGGTAAACGGCTAGAATCTCGCCCCTCACCCTTAGTAAAACAACCTGTTGCCAGCTTCTATCCCAACAGGACAGAATTGATAAAAACGAAAGGGAATTTAGCAGGCCTCTTATCTGGGCATGAGAGGGTGTGGGCAATCTTCCACACGGGTGCTATTAGTAAAGTCTCAGGCGTACTCGCAAAATGTCGTTTTGAGAGGTTAATATTAACTGACCCTAGAGATGAATACATGATGAATAACCTAGAACCACGTGGTAACAATGCTGAGCAACATAAGGAACTAATAAGGCAGGTAGCAGAGATAGCTAGCAAAAATGGGAGTGATGTGCACTATTATGCGGGGCCAATCGGCAATAGTTTGATTATTGCTGACACGATAAAACTTGCTGATGATAGATTCTCTGAACAAGCTTGGGCTCAGATAGAAACTGGAATACCGTTCCTATCACCTCACGACCGCCCTAGTTTTGTAATTTATAATAAGGATGATGGTAGGGATGCCTTTAATGCTTTTCTAGGCCACTTCAATACAATGTGGGCTAGAAGCAGTCCGACTCCAATGGAAGATTTGACTTACGGTCGGTCAACTTAGGAGTGAAATTCTGTTAAAAGCATTCTTAATTGTAGGTGGATCATTGACGAGGTGCTCAAACTCTTTCGGTGTAAGGATCCGAGGAATATCTTTTGACACCCAATAGCGCGTATCTTTGCTTGGGATAAACTCGACAAAGGGACTCACTACCACGGGCAAGATATAGTCATAATTGGACAAATCGTAGTTATTCCCCAATGGGTGGACTGATAACCATTTGGCTTTGTCATCGACTTCGGAGAGCCCGCGTTCTACTACATTATTAGTGCGGTGCTTAATTGCCTGTGGGTCGCCACGATCAAAAGCAATTGATGTGCCAACAGCTTTACATTCTGCGATTATGATATGGGCGCCGCATTCAACAGCGTAGTCAATCTGGCGTTCTTCCCCAGCGCTGGTCTTGCATGGCTTAGTGGGAAGTATCGACTTACCTTTTCGGATGGCACTCTCTAAGGCATCACCTTTGAAGTTTTGATTAGGCATCCATATGCCTACAAACAAGTCATGGAGCCTCCGAAAAATCCAAGCATAATCTATGAAGAACCAATCACTGTAAATAGGCAAGAATAAGTAGTGGGGGCCAGAATACGACAAGCCGATGTCTGTTCGGTTGGAAACGTCAAGCCCCCAGAATTTAATCGCATTTTTAATCTCTTTAGAGGGGATAGCTGACCTGTGAATTCCTAATGTTTTACAGGCAGCGGGAATACAGAGCATTATTTCGTCTAGAATAAATTTCTTGCTGCATGGCCCTTCATATGCTCTTTGGTGGAATTTAGTAAAGGCACCAATGCCAGTCTGCTGCCAGATATAAAGTACTCGTAATAATAGGGCGGCAACTACAGCAAGAACTGCATCCAGGGATACCCCGTATTTTTCGTAAAAGGGAGCTGCAAAAGGTAAGTGCGCCTTCCGGTATTCTGCCAGGTTGAAAGGAATCCATACGAAGTTGTAACTAATGTCAGACTTGAGTATTACCCTATACATCTTGCTGAAAAGTTTCTTGTAGTCCTTGCCAGTAACCCCGCCTATATTGTATATGGGCAGAAACACAAAGCCGGCTGCCGACATTTCATCCTCATTAGAAAAAACGACACCCGATGCAGAGTGCGATAAGCCTGATTTATCAATCCGTTGATCATACTTGGTAACTAAGAAGTCAAGTTCTGGAGAACGCCCATCAACGAAGCAGTCCGGGGGATCACATACTATCAATGGGGCTCCCTTACCGGTAGTTCTAAGTGCCGCGGCAGTCCGCCAAATCTCATACGCCAGCCTTTCAAGCTCATAGAAAGATAACAGGTCTGTATTCGTAAAGTCAGTTAAAACAAGCTGATTGCCTTGAGCAACGAAGTTTCTCTCAACCTCGAACTCCGGCGCCATGAGCAAGCCACCAAGGACTTTTTCAATAGGTACAGTTGCGCTATCTGCTATCTTGTTACATAGTTGAAAACGAGCGTACTTCTGGATTGCGGCTTCAAGAACAGCTCTAGTTAGACCAATTGTCCTTGGTTGCTGGTCTTGTCCAATTGGCCCTGGGGACAAACGCCTATAGAGATGAAGACAATAAGCGAGAGATAACCTTCTTATTTGCTTTGCAAGTTCAGCTTCAACACTGTCAAGGTAGCTATTAAGGTAGATTCTGCCTTCCTCTAATGGATATTCACCACGTGGAATAAGTTGCCAAAAACGGCTTCGAATCGAATGCGGTCTTGTGAAGTCATGATGGGTATAAGTACGGGCGCTCTCTTGGTGGAGGAGAGAAAATGGCCGCTGGTAATAATCCAGCATGAAAAGTGTGTTGCTTGTATCGTCCTCTTGATTTTTATGATTGTACATTTGATTAAAATATGTTCATGATAGAGACTTAAATGGCTCATCTTATTATATAGCGGCAGAAGGACAAATTGTAGCCCTTAATGGCTTTGCCACAGGATAACCCAACCCTCCTATTGGCCGCTCAAATCTGCGGTTGGTATCTAGGAGGTTTATTAGCCAAGGGACTGCACCAAAGTAGTTGCCATTTGGAGCCTATCGTCCAGAACTGGCGCCGTGGTGCGCCTCGCCATCCCTGCCTCAACACCGCCTCCCCTGGGCGTCCCTGGGCGCCCGTAAACCCTCCCGTCTGCCGTATGCGGATTGCCCCAAACGCGCCATTATGATAATGATTACAGCTTCAGAAAGGGGGTGAATAGAATGGCAAAGGAGAAGCAGCATGTCTTCTCGGCCAGGACAACAGAAGAGGGCCTTAGGATACTCAACGCCAAGAAGGGTGAGCTGGGCATCAGCTGGGACGACCTGGTCATCGACGCCGTCAATGCCCATTACGGCGTGGGCGTCCCGAAGCCGCCCAAGGCGGAGAGGCAGGAGAAGCAGACCAAGGCCAAGCCGAAGAACTAAGAAGGAGGTACTTGATATTGATAAATTACCGTTTTGAGAAAGTGGGAACGAAAACCGCCCCTGAGAGGGGGCGGCAAGATCAGATACAAAAATTGGTAGCGGGGGCTGGATTCGAACCAGCGACCTTTGGTATGTTCAACCTTTCACCAACTTGATTCATTATCTCTGTCACCTCCTTTCCGAGCTAGCTTATTCAACCCCCGCTTGCTCAAGGCGGGGAGACCGGGGAGCTAAGCCCCGGTTTCGCTTTTGGTAGCCTTTTTAGCTCCTGGCTTGGGAACCGCCTTGACCTCTGACTTCTCAGCTTTGGGAGCTTCAGCCTTCTCGGCTGGCTGGGTAGCACTAGCCTTGTGGTTATTCACAGCCTTAAGAATTAGCTCAATCTGTGGGTCATCCGGCTGCCAGCTATAGCTCTTGCCCTTAGTCTCTCTGGGAAACCGAGACCTGAGAACTCTCCGCAACACGGAGGGCTTCACACCAGCCTGGTTGGCCAATTGCTTGACCGTGATGGGTTGCTTCTCCTGAGTCTCCTGTGTCATTAGCTTTAACCTCCTTTCCTTCTTTATACCTGAATTATAGGAGAGGTAAATGGCAATCTAAAGGTTTTTTCTATGCAACTTGTCACTTTTACGAAGGTGAGCCAAAATACTTTTCAGGAAGCTTAGGACCTTTATTGCTAAATGGAGAATTTTAATCTAGGCGCCTAAGAATGGTATAATATAGGTATGGCACACCTTATCCCGGATAAGAGTGAGCTAGAAGAACTCTATGTAAATCAAGGTCTCACCCAGAGAGAGATTGCAGAGCATTATGGTATAAGTCATCGCACGGTGGGAAACTGGCTCAGATAAAGAGCGGGGGGGGGGGGGGAGTCGGTGGAACTCAGTCCTCAGAGCGCCTACATCCGGCGGCTACAACATCTGATAGCTCAACGAAACGCCCTGTCTTCACAAAGCACAGGCAAAGACCCTAACAGACGGGTGAGGATTTATAAAGGGTAAAGGGAAGCGTATCTGGGGGTTAATACAATGCTAGAAGCTTACTCAAAAAATCTGAAAGAGAAGATAGGTTACATCGATTTGATCGCTTATTTTCTCGCGAATTTCAACAAGATTCGTAAAATAGATGATTTTATTTCAGAGCTTCAACCAAAGGTTCTTGATATTACAGATACACCCGAACAGCAGAAGATACGGTTGATGGAAGAAAGTTACCCAAGTGAGCAAGGTTATTCCTTCATATTTCAAGAGGATAGCACGTTTGGCGGCATTTTTGATGTAGATTTTGTAAACGATGTTCTAGCAAACTTTAGAGCCCAATTATTTGCAAAAGGATTTTTCGCTTCTGGCAAGATGAACAAGAAGTATGATTCTGTTCTTGAGTTTATAATGAACAAATACGCTAAAGGGACTGATAGACTATCTGTGTATGACAAGACTTGGCATGATGAAAAGCGCGGATTAGTTATTACTTTGCGTAAAGTAAAAGAGAGTCCCAAGCCAAGTATTTCGTTTACTATTGTTGATGAAAGGTTCACTTAGCAATAATGCAGATACAGATAATTCCTAACGACTACTCAAATGCCAACGAATTAACTACCACAATCAAAAGGGTAATAATGCAGCATCCTTTAATTGATTCTAGCATGAGTGGTATCTTGCTCCTGGCAAATAAACAAAAAAAGCACCGCTTTTGGCGGTGCTCTAAATTTCTTTGGTAGCGGGGGTTGGATTCGTCCCCGTGGCTAAAGGCTCGCCCCTCTTCCCCTCTTATTTTAAGGCCGGCGCATCTCTTACCCCGTCGGGTGTCATCCTGCCCGCCGAGACTATCATCTGGAGGGCCTGGTCCACCGATAACTTGGTGCGGACCACTTCCTCCTCCTTAACTATCTGCAAAAAGCCGCTCATCGGGTTAGGGGAATTGGGTATCAGGATGTTGAGCAGCTTCTGCCCCGACTTATCGGTCGACTCGTTGGTCACAAAGCCTATTGCCCTCATGCCTTTTCGGGGGAACTCCACCAGGACTACCTGCAGGAAGGCGGTCTTATCCGGGGCGGAAAAACTGTCCACAATGTGCTTGATAGTTGAGTAGAGCTGCTGGAATATCGGGACCCGGGATACAAGAGATTCGCCGTAGCGAATCAGCCTCTTCCCCAGCACGTTGCTGGCGATGAAGCCGACTAGGTAAATCAGCACCACGGTCACGCCGAAGCCTACCCCCCAAATGGTGTGCCCCCAGATAGCGGTGATTATCGGCTGCAGGATGTTATCGACGGTATTAAATATCCAGATTAATATTAGTATGGTGGCACCGAGTGGTATGCTGGCGATAATGCCGGCGATGAACTGCCGCCTCAGTTTCTTGCCCAGACCTTCCCCGGATACCCTGTCACTGGTCTTGGCCATTTTGTTTGCCTCCTCCGAGGGAATCTAATATTCATGGTAATTTTACCACAAAAAAAGCACGCTTTTTCAGCGGTGCCCCTAAAATTCAATTGGTAGCGGGGGTTGGATTCGAACCAACGACCTTTGGGTTATGAGCCCGACCAGCTTCAACCGCTGATGCCATAATTGAACAAATGACGATTTGTTCATCGCCTATTAAAAAGGTGCGCTGAATTTCACGCCTGATGATTGAGCGTGGGATATTAGAGTAAAAAAGGAACCATTCTCTGCTTACTATCTCTAAAAGGGTTATGTCTTGTTGGCTTTTCAGAATAGGTGTATAATTGCCATACTTGAAAAGACTTCCTTCTGGTGTGCCAATTGAAGACGAGTTCACGCGGCAGATTATCGAATACAATGAGGTGAACTGCAAGGTCATGATGGAAACGGTCAAGTACATACGGGAACACTGGTAGAGAATTCGCCATGGCTACTCACGACCCGCGACAACTGCTTGAAAACCTGCGAGACCACCTGGCCCGCCACGATAAGCCTATAGCGTTCCTTATCGGGGCGGGTGCTTCCAGTGCAGTCAAGGTTCAGCGCTCCGGACAAGGCTTCGAAGCTCTAATACCGGATACTACTATGGTCACCAAGCTATGTAAAGAACGCATATCGGAACTCGGTCAGGAATTTGATGCTAGCTGGGACGCACTTGTAGCTGAGTGTATGAGCATCGGTGTGGAGCCTCATATCGAGAACCTCCTCTCAAGGATCCAACTTAAGATCGATGCGATAGGTTCGGACGATAGACTAGTAGGCCTGAGTAAGGATCAATTATCTCAGATGGATGCGACCATCCGAAAGACTATTGCTCGTGCAGCTCTCCCTGAGGATATTCCTGAGGAGCTTCCCCACCATGAACTGGCAAAGTGGATCAAGAAGGCCACCAGACATGTGCCTATCGAAATATTCACACTGAACTATGATTTGCTTATCGAACAAGCGTTAGAGGACGAACGGCTCCCCGTGTTTGATGGATTCATCGGTAGTAGGGAGCCTTTTTTTTCGCCTGATAGTTTGGTTCATCAGGAAGATGCGCCAGGCATAAACTGGGTTCGCCTGTGGAAAATACATGGGTCAGTTAATTGGATGAAAATAACTAGGCAGCGGCAGTCAAGAATCATCCGGACCCACCCGAATATGACCGGGGAGATGATCTTGCCGTCATTGCGGAAGTACGACGAGTCAAGGAAGCAACCCTATGTTGCGTTGTTAGATTGTCTTGGGCGCTTCTTGGAGCATCAGGACTGTGTAATGGTGACCGTTGGATATAGTTTCAGAGACCAGCATGTGAATGAGATCATCTTTGATGCCTTGGAGCGGCAAGGCCGAGGGCATGTTTACGCGTTGATGTATCAGGAGCCCGATGACTTGTCTGATCTATTACAGCGAGCGCAGAGACAGTCCAGGCTGGTTGTAGTTGGACCTGATTCAGGCGTGGTCGGCACCGAAAGAGGACCCTGGCAATTGGTTGAGCCTGTGCAGGATGTCACGGCAGGGATTCTCGACCTCGCTTTTGACAGCGACGCTCTGGTACCGGGGGATGAAGCATCAGTACCGCTTACTGGGCGTATGAGGCTTGGTGACTTTCGTTATCTGAGTCGATTCTTGAGCTCGTTGAGTCTGTGAGGAACAAAACATGTCGATTCAAGATCCAACATATATAGGACAGGTTGCCTCAGTCGTTGGTAGTATTGTCAGGATACGTCTGCGGGACGACATGCCCACCACACTCGTCCTAATCGAGGGGGAGTCATACCGGATAGGGCAAACTGGAGCCTTCGTAAGGATCCCGCTGGGTTATACCCACCTCTATGCGATATGTACTCAGGTTGGAGCCGATGCTGTTCCCACCAACATTCAGGCATTAGCTCCTATGCTAGGTGTCGAGGAGTCGCCAGAAAGGTTGGCTGGCTACCGTTGGATGACCGCTGTCTTGTTCGGGGAGTCCATCGGTAGGCAATTCAGTAGAGGGGTGGGTCAAAATCCAACAGTCGGAGACGAGGTGCATGTTGTCACGAATCGAGACCTTCGGGTGATTTATGGGTCTCTGCCCGAGCAAGGAGCGATTCAGGTCGGCTCAGTAGCGTCTTCCGGGGGCATACCTGCTAGAGTTGATATCGCGGCACTTGTGACCAGGCATTGCTCCATCGTCGGATCTACCGGGGCGGGGAAATCTAACCTCGTTACTATCCTTGTCAATGAGATGGCCTCCCAGGGCTTTCCTGGTTCGCGCATAGTGATCATTGATCCACACGGCGAGTATGCAGCTGCCCTCGGAAACCGAGCTAGGGTTTTCAAGCCTGGAGCATCGGGCACGAATCCTGACGAGAAAGAACTGTGGGTACCTTTTTGGGCTCTAGGCCATTCAGATCTGTTAGCCATAGTAATGAGTGGCATGCAACCCAATGTAGAGGCCGACATACGTGAAATGGTTCTTGAGAGGAAGAAGGCAGCAGCAGCCCACCTTTCACCTCCTCCTCCTATTGAATCGATCACCGCCGACTCCCCAATTCCGTTCAGCCTTAGAAAGCTGTGGTTTGACTTGGACGATTTTGAGCGGATTACCTTCACGAAAACGAGCCCCCAGGACGAGAGTACAAAGACTTCATTGGTGACTGCTGGTGACCCTACGCGCCTGCTATCCAACGGATATGAGCCAGCTACATCTTACAACACTCCACCTTATCAGAACCAACGGGCTCGTCGTATTGGAAGGCAACTTGACCTTCTCAAGAACCGCCTTCAAGACTCACGCTTCAACTTCCTCCTTAACCCCGGAAATGGTTTCGAACCTGACCTTAATGGGAGGATCCAGAAAGACCTGGATACTTTGCTGCAAGATTGGTTGGGGCATGATCGTCCGGTCACCATATTCGACACTTCAGAAGTGCCTTCTGCGATAGAAAACCTCGTTGTCGCGACTGTGCTCGATGTAATTTATGATTCTCTCTTCTGGGCAATGAATCTACCGGTGGGCGGTAGAAAGAGACCGGTGCTGATAGTGCTGGAAGAGGCTCATCGGTTCGTTTCCGAGGGGAAAGAGACACCTGCCAACAATGTGGTAAACAAGATTGCCAAAGAAGGGCGAAAATACGGTGTGGGACTCATGATTGTTAGCCAGCGACCAAGCGACGTTGATGCGGGGATACTCAGTCAGTGCGGTACAATGATATCCCTTCGGGTATCAAACCCAAGTGATAGGTCGCGGGTCTCCTCGACTATCCCGGATGATCTAGGCGGACTGGCGGACGTATTGCCTACCCTCAGAACGGGTGAGGGATTGTTTATGGGGGAAGCACTTCTGATTCCAACGCGGGTCCGTGTCACTCAGGCGCCTCGGCGACCAATTGGCGATGACCCGGCTTTGGTTGAGAGCTGGAGAAAACAGCCATCGTTGGAATTGGAGCACTTCTCAAAGGCAGTGGTTAACTGGCGGTCTGAGACTAACATTGAGACAGAAGGCTCGCAGGTGGAACAGTCAGAGGAGGATTGAACATGACAGATATGCAATTTGTAGATTCTAGCAACATAGAGGCCATTGGCTACGATCCGGAAGCGCGAGAGTTGCATGTTCGGTTCCTAAAGTCAGGCGATACCTACGTTTACTCCGATGTGGACCTAGCAGTATTTGATGAACTAATGCAGGCTGAATCTAAGGGTAGCTATCTCAACCGGAGGATCAAGGGCAATTACCAATATCGTAAACAGTAAGCTGTGCATCGGTCGTGGGAATTGGGATTAGCTGTAGGATAACACCGACGGCGTTGAAGCAACCCCTCGCTACCAGTTACCGACTAGATTAATGCTGAGTTAGCATTTGCCTCAGCCTAGGCAACTAGGTCTGACCGGAGAAAGTTCGAGTAGCGTCCATAGAGTTCTACCTGAGGGGATTCAAACTTCTCAAGCCTGATCAAGGATTGAAGTTAGTTCCAAGGACTCTGCAAACTACTTGAGCATGTATTCAGGTGGAGTTCGACTCTCCCTTGTTTCTTTCTCTTATTAGACATATAATCATCTGCACAATAAAGGCTTTCGCTCCAGTACAGGGGGATATAATGCCTCAACTTCTTACGAAAACAAAATACCTCAGTGGTCTTCAGTGTCTCCGATATTTATGGGTTCTCTTTAATGATCCCGACAGAGTTCCGGCACCTGATCTAAATACTCAATATGGCTTTGACCAGGGACACCTGGTGGGGGAATTAGCCAAGAAGTTGTTTCCCGATGGAATTGATGTACCGCAAGAAGGTTTTATGGGCAATATCGACCAGACGATAAGATTAATGGAAGAAAGGAAGCCCTTGTTTGAAGCCGGCATTCTTGCTGACAATCTTTATTCAAGGATAGATGTCCTTTATCCAGCAGATGATGAATCGTGGGACATAATTGAAGTTAAGAGCTCAACAAGCGTTAAGGATATCCATATTCGAGATGCCGCATACCAGCGGTATTGCTGCATGAAAATGGGATTGAACATTCGGAAGTGCTACATCATCGTAATCAATAATAAGTATATAAAAGACGGTGAAATTAATCCAGAAGGTCTTTTTAACACCCATGACATCACCGATGAGGTTCTGGCGATAGGCGACGATATCCCAAATCAGGTCGAAGAGATGTTTGAGGTCATTAACAGGGAAACATGTCCTGAAATGATAATCGGACCTCATTGCCACGATCCATATGATTGCCCTTTAGAGGAATGTTGGGAACACCTGCCTGAAGGGAATGTATTTACTCTTTATTACAGCGGGAAGAAGTCCTTTGGCCTATATGACAGGGGCATCGTATCTATAAAAAATATACCGGGCGACTATAAACTAAGCGAGAAGCAGACAATTCAGAAGGAATCATTGGTAACCGGGGAAACGCACGTGGATAAGGAGGCCATAAAAGATTTCCTAGCGTCTTTAGAGCACCCACTCTATTATATGGATTTTGAGACTATTAATCCGGCTGTACCGCTTTTTGATGGTACTCGACCGTACCAGCATACTCCCTTTCAGTTTTCTGTTCACGTGGTTTGGGACGCGCATTCAAACCCAAAACATTACTCATTTCTCGCTGAAGGAACTCAAGATCCCAGGCTAAGACTTCTGGAGGAACTTCAAAAGATTCTCGATGATTCCGGTAGTATCATTGCCTACAACAAAGGGTTTGAAGAAGGAATATTAAAGGAGCTAGGTAACGCCTTTCCAGAATATGAAGATTGGGTAAACCAGATGCTCAGTAGAATGGTAGACTTGCTTACGCCATTTAGAAATTTCGATTACTACCACCCGAGCCAGAAAGGGAGTGCGTCATTGAAAGCTGTATTACCGGCGGTAACAGGTAGGGGGTATGAAGAATTAGATATAGCAGATGGAAAACTTGCTAGCATAAAATTTGAGAAGGTTACTTATGGTGATGCATCTGATGAAGAACGGAACAAAGTTCGGTCTGATTTGGAAAAGTATTGTTCGTTAGATACGGAGGGGATGATCTGGATTGTAGATAAACTTCGAGAGATTGTAAATGGATGAGTTTCTCAAATAAACAAAGAATTGTTTCAGGTGGAATTAGACTCCACTCGGACTCCCCGTCCGTATATAATTCAAATCAAATTGAAAGCCACTTCAAAAGTTCTACCTATCGTACGGTACCGCCCAGCTGTGGGGATTCGAACTTTAATAGACCAAGGCAAAGGTCTTAGAGAAGGTTTTAGTTCTACCTATTGGCATGCACGGTCTACCGATAATAACCAAGTAACATTTCGTCAGATTGTGCGGCCTAAAAGGTTCCTCTTTTCATCGGAATTTCCATGCCTAGGCATCAGACGTAATAATTGGCGGATCTTTTCATAGTGGCTGTTAACCGCTCTGTACGATATTGTTCTTGGGGCGCACTCTGAACCCGAGTGTATAATCCATCCAAGCTCCGAGGTTACAAATAAATTAGCACGTAACAAAAACCAATATGTGTGCTGATTTGTTTCGCCCCTCGTTTACAGACAAGCTAGAATGGATTCAATATATACCCGCGCCTAATCTTGACATACGTGGCTGATATTAAATAAGTCAGCAAAAACCCGATTGCAGCCATAGTCAGGGCAAGTATCAATAGGCTGTAAACTATACCGAGCGAGGGTGCCGAAAAGGGAAATAATCCCTCACCACCGAGGCCAGTAATAAGCCCCAAGAAGTTTATCAGTAGAACAAGCAATACCAAGCATCCTAAACCAGATAAGGAGCCTTTTATGTCCGACAGGCTCAGTCTGATATTTGAGGCCACGCAAATGGATAAATAGCAAAAGACCCAAAAACTCCAGCTGGTTAAATTGGAGATGGTGAATATTAATTTAACGATAGTGAAAGCCGAGGCCCGAATAACCTCGAAATAACTTCCTATCAAACAGCTATTATTAATCTCGCTGACCTTGGCCGAGATTGAATCCCAGGCCAGCGAGCTATCTGGAATCAGGAAATAGAATATTGCGAACAGCACGGCGCTTCCAAGTATTACCGGTCCGGTGCCGATGAAAAGATTGCCCAACACCTGCCAGGGATTTGAACGGTTCCATTGGTGAGAGACATAACCCAGTGTTCCCGTAAACGGGTCCGGCTTGAAAAATTTAATCTCCACAATCTTGTGCATAAAGATAACACAGAAAATGGCATGCCCCAGCTCATGAATCGGTGTCCCCAGCCAGGCAACAAGATATATTCCTTTCCTTAAAAAAGCCCTTTCTATCGATCTGAAGGTAATAAGTGAGATGAAATGTATCAACAAGCCAAAAAGAAAAACACCGGCCAATAAAGAAGCCATCTGGCCGAATGTTGTAATGAGCAGATCCTTGATGAAATCCAGTATAAGCATATTGGTTGAATGATATCCAGACCATGTGAGACTGTCAATAATCAGAAGATGATCCAGCACAACTCATCTAAATGTTATTTCCGACTGCCATATCTACTGGATTAACAGGATACTATATCTATAGTCTTTACTTATTCTAAATAAGCGGGTGTCCAATTTTTTTGCGCCGGATAGTATATGAGTTCGATGTAAACCGTGCTACCCTACACCCTTATCTCCTTGGGGGGCGTTGGGCTTGGGGTGTTTCACCACTATTTGTGGCACTATGACCTGCGGTTTCAATGTAGCCAAGGCCTCTTTCAATACCGTCAGTTCCTCCTTGTCGGTGATAATCTGGGAAGACGAGCCGCAGCACGGGCAATGATACCCGTAGACTGCGGGTGGCTTATCCACGCTGAACCCAGCGCCACACGACTTGCACCTCAGTACCAGCAGGGCACCACCGGTGAGTTTCTCCAGGACGTGGGCCTTCAATAAGGTGGGCGAATAGTCCATTTGCTTCGCTTGGTCGATTAGACCAGGGAGCGCCGCGGCGAATTTCTCGAGTTCTCCCAGGGAGGAAGGTGCCGATTGTACCAGTCCTATAAAACTCTCGGTAATATCTAGGCGCCGTTTTTCCCGTTCCAGCCGGGCCTCCATTTCTGCTACAGAAGACGCCACTGCGTTGTGTTTCTTTTCAAGGTCACCAAGGTCGCTGACAATCTCCTTCTTGGAATGGACATCCTCAGTTAATTGTTGATTATGGGCCTGCAGGTTGGCATTCTCGCTCTTGAGGGAGGCCCGTTTCTTCGTCAGCAGACTGACCTGGTTTTGAATGTCCTCCAGTAGCTGCTTCTGCTTCAGCGAGTCGGCCACGCAGGTTTCGAGGCTAACCTTTTCCGCCTGCAGTTTGATAATGTCCGCCTCCAGTTTGCCCTTGAGTTTGGCCTTATCTTCTAGGCCATCAGCTTCCTTGGTCAATGACTGCACTTTATTCTTGAGGCCGTTTATTGTTTCAGCTAAGCTTCCATACTGGTTAAGCATCGTGAGGAGTTCTTTACCCCCATCTTTGGCGGTAAGTGACTTGGCCTTCTCCAATATTTCGACAAAGACACCGAGAGTCATCCCGGCCTCGATGAGCAGGTGCTGCCGCTGGATATAATCCTCCAGCTGCTTATCGTCTTCGCCAGCTTCTTTAAGCGTCTGTGCCAAATCCTCGACCAATTTGATACGGTTCATGTCTGCGCCCACCTGGTTCATGTACGCTTTCAGACCTTGATGCGCTGCTTTCTTCTGATTATCGATGTTCGCCAGTTCTTTCTTTGCCTCGCTGAGTTTAACGGTAATAAGCTGTAATTCTTGCTGTTCCTTCTTCAGTTTTTCTTGGGTATTGGCATATTGGTCAATAAGCTCCCCGTGAGTCATGCCGGTAGCATTCTCCAACTTGTTTAGTTTTACCGCGTCACTGATAAAGCCTTCTGATTTCATTTTCATGCACGCTTGGATAATGTCCTTATAGTCTTCCTGTTCGATCCCAAGCTTTTGTAGTGAATGCGCCAGCCGCAGCCCGACTTTTGCTTCTTCAACTGTCAGCTTGGCCTGTTTTAGCTCAGCGGCCAGGCTGTGTAATGCCTTTATTTCATCCATAACTCCATACTCCTCTGCAGCAGCCTGTAGGTCCTGCTGCTCTACCAAGGACTTGAATCTGGTGACATAGAGAGAAATCGTCGACTGGTCTATATTAAGCTTATTCGCAATATCGGTCTGCGAGTAGCCACTAAAGTATAGCGCCATCATTTTGGATACCTTGTATGGGGAAAGCTTCTCCGTCATATTGGACACCTGCCCAACGCTGTTTGTGGTTTCACAAGGAGTGAATTTACCCATAGCGTCCTATAAAAAATCTCCAGTGTCTTAATACACATCATGGCCGTCATAATAATCATGATTGACTTCATAACCATCATAGATTGTGTAGACTGTTCTTTAAATGATTATTAAGGTTGCTCTTGAGAGTTTTCTTTGGTGGTATAATGGGTTGGTGGGGAGGGGTAGCCGAAGGCGGGCCCCATTCCTCCTTCTTAGTTCCGCTGCCCGCTCCCCATATTCTCTAGATTTGGTTTCCTGGGCCGGCCGCCGAGCTTTCCCCATTCACGGGCTCGGCCGGGATATCTAGCTCGCACGGCCGCTTGACCCCTCTGGCCGATTCTGACAAAGAAATCCCGGCCGTGTTTTTGAAGGGTCCTGAGTCCTCCCCTTCTACCTGCTTCGTTAACGGTTATCCCCATATCGAGCTCTAAACCATAATAAAAAAGGTACCCGACTACGGGTACCTTACTATATGTTCACGCTAGAAAAGACTGATTTTATCCGACTGTTAAAATATGTCTGTTATTTACTTGATGTTTGCTGCCTTAATTCCAATCAGACTGGCAAAATTCCTTACTGCTGCGCCAACATTTCTGGCGTAGGATATCAGTGAGCCTCCTGGTGTATGAATTTCCAATTGAGCTATTTCGTCATACGTTTTATGGTGCACGTAATGTTCGAACCACCAACTAGCATGTTTATCAAGAGCGCTGGGGTATTCATGCAGGCCTTTGGCCTTAATTCGGCTTTCGTATTCCTTGAGTTTCTCATTTATTTCATTCTGCACAGTCTGTCGACCACCGAGAATGATAGCCCAAGCAGAGACTTCAAGCTTCAGTGGAGGTAAGGGAGCCTCCCACGGATAAATTAACTCTAGGTCTTCTATCGGAATATCTATCTCGTCAGGCAAACCGCTATGTTTTAGCAGGTTTACTATATCTGATATGAACAAGGTGACTATCGCCCATGGGGCCCTCAGTTTCCATTTATCGGCCAGTTCCCCTAGATTGTCAAAATATGGCTCCAACTCGGATAAATAGCTGAACTTGGAAGCCGGGAACGGATCTTTCTTATCTTCCTTCTTATAGTAGTTAACAACACCATGGTAGTATTCGGCAGGAGTGATATTGCCGTGTTCAAAGAACCTCAGCCCCTCTTTGGCATATCTGGCCAACATGTCAACGTATGGCTTTCTTATCGCTGCCCACTCTTTCATAAACTGGGGTTCTTTAGAGTACTGCTTTAGCAGGGCAGCTATGGCATTCCCTTTGGTGATTCTAGGATAATTTAACCTCGACATCTCAATCACCTCACTTTATCCCCAGATTATCGGCTGGGCTGGCCTTCTCGTGCGCTTTAAGGGCGTCTTCCATTCCCAGCGTTGCCGTATACCGTCTTACCATTTCCAGTTGTGAATGCCCTAGTAGATACTGCAGGTTAAACACATTATTGTCAACTCTCAGGAAATTCAGGGCGAAGGTGTGCCGGAAACGATGTACGCTACCGCTGCCAGTTATGCCAGCCCTTTCTTTGAGTCTCCCTACCAGGGACTGCACAGCGACGCAACCTATGGGGCTACCCTCTTCGCTGAGCCACAATTCCTCATGCCCACTATCAGGACGGTGCATTAGATAGCGCCAGAGGGCCTTCTGGGCCACCTTCCCGATTCGCACCATCCTTTCCTTGTTGCCTTTGCCCATCACCCTTATATTCCCGTTTGACGTGTTGATATCTTCCAGTTTAATGCCGAGCAACTCCGAAAGCCTTACTCCGGTATCAACCAGAATCAGGATGATTGCTCTATTGCGGCTGCCCAGGAGTTTGGCGTTGTGCTCATAGTCATAGTCGCATACGGCCAGCATCCTGCCTATCTCTTCGTGGGTATAGGGCTTGATAACCTTAGCCTTGGGCCTGGCCACCTTTATCTTGGCTGTCGGATTTTCCATGAGAAAGCCTTCCCTAACCACCCAGCCGAAGAAATTGGCCAGTACGACGAAGTAGTGGTGGACGGTGGTGTGGGATACTTTGCGGTGAGAGTTTTCCGAGCCGTTTCCTTTCAGCCCCCAGCGGCATGTCTCGCTGGCGACGTATCCAAGGAACTCGCGGATCTGCCATTCGGTGAGTATGCGGATGTCGTCAGGCCAGTTCTGCTCTGAGGCATACCAGAGGAAACGCTTGAGGTTTTCGGAGTAGAACTCAACGGTGCGGGGGCTTTTTCCCTCAGTCTGCTTGGTGAGGACGAATCCGCTTACCAAGGACCTGAGGGAAGTCCCTGGAGCTGCTCCCGGTCTTAGTGTCGTAACCATTTTTCATATGGGACCCGCCTGTTTTCGTTTGTTTAGGTGGTCTGTGCTGAATTCAGCCACCTTCGGCTTTTCAGGGCGATTAGGTGGCCGCGCCACCAAATCTTAGCTTCGTGGTCGGGGTGGCCGGATTCGAACCGGCGACCACCTGAACCCCATTCAGGTGCGCTACCAGGCTGCGCTACACCCCGCCTCAACATACTAGCATAATCGGGATTTCTTTAGCAATAAAATTTTATTCTATCAACCTCACCCCCTGTATCCCCCT
>Ga0315549_1001839_pt1 | contig 21256 bp, 20 predicted proteins | sample SalMarSW160200MG_FD_203101 | JGI IMG/M metagenome (GOLD analysis project Ga0315549, IMG submission 203101) | Salt marsh sediment microbial communities from the Plum Island Ecosystem LTER, Massachusetts, United States - Salt Marsh Sediment SW1601-200 ... | reverse complement strand
TCGGCGGGCATAAAGTCAGCCTTTTAAGGTCCTTCTCCACCAACTCAGGCAAGTTGTTATAAATCAGGGTATCCTCGGAGTAGTTGGAGTAAATAGCTTCTCTGGCATAGCAGTAGATACAATTATGCAGACATTGGTTTGGACCCGCTGGCGTAACATTGATAATCCAGCAATGGAAGCACTTCCGTTCCGGATGAGAGTAGGGGAAATCATGGAAGGTCGAGCCTTTCTTGGCTATTAACTTTACTGACACAATCCTATTTTAGCAGTTTAGCCAATTTGTTAACTCGACTTCCTCCCACAACAAAGTGCGAAAAGGCAAAAACGGAGCAGTATAATTATCTAACAAGCTGAGCCTCATCTTTTTTGTCATTACGAGTGAAGCGAAGCAATCTCCTCTCTTTGACAAGCTTTGCTCCAAAAGTGGCTTCTGTTCCAAAAGAGTTGGTTCTGACTAGAATATCTTATACTTCCTGTATTTTTTCACGGTGCATACGGTTCGACCCAAGTGGCTGTTTTTGCCATCTGTTCCCTAATTCCCCCTCTTTTTTTTCCTAGCAATAGGGCATGACCAGGGCCTCCTGTAGACGAATCGCGTGTAATACCAAGGCCAAGCTGTCTTATGAAACCAACAGAAAGGGACACTAGGAAACGTTCTTTCGCATCTTGCATTACTGCTTGGGAAGATATTGCCTCAGAGGCAATGTAGACTGACAGATGTCCACCAGTGCTGTCGTGAAAACAATTTGAACTGGGGCGCTCACGTTTGAGATTATCATCAGGCACTACTTGTAATTGGGGTATGCGCCGCCAAATAATCTCTTTGTCATCTATAGTCGGGTCATCGGCGAATGCGCTCAAACTCATTCATACACGTGGAGAGCAACTGGTGGTTTTAAGGCGACTCGTGAACTGTTTCAGAATGGCAGGGTCATCTTCAATGGTTCCCTCTTTCTCGTCCTTTGAATCACTGAAATAGTATTCGACCTTGCTTGAATTGAAAGATTCAATCTCGAGGTCTATTCCGTTCTGATGCCATTCGACCTGAACGCCTCCTCGCGTGGTAGGCACAACTATGGGTGGAGGAGAATCGGGTTCTAGAATTGCTAAAAGTAGCGCCAGTATCTTCTCGATGGCTCTAGGATTAATCTGCTCTGGGTTATCTGAATTCCAACCTTTCGGTATCCATAATAACCGAACAAGTTCGGGTACTGTTTGGTTGAGCCATTTTGCATAAATTATCTCCGGCGTTATCTTGAGAGCTACAACGACACTGTTCTCTCGCACGGATACTCGAACCTCTGGAAGAGACATAGTGTCAAATGGGTAGGGGAAAGTGTGTGTCCAAGAGTTATGCAATGAAGATATTCCTCCGGCAAACTCAGGCATCGATTTATTCTGTATCGCGAATGTCCCCTCCAAGGGTAGTGCTACGTCTACATTCATCGTATTCTCCTCCATATCTTGTGCATTTCAGGTGAAGTTAAAGTCGTGAACGCTCGAACAATCCACTCGTGACCGAGGTCAAGTGTCTTTAGTATGCCTGCATCGCTTGGCCCCTGTGGAGCGCCACGAGCGGTAAGTCGCATTAGAAAGATTGGAGTCATATCAGCAGTCAAAAAGCGCGGTTCAACACTCACATAGAGTCTGCCCAAGGGACGTGCCTTATTAGTGCCCATGATGTATCTGGCAGCGAATTGCATATCTTCAGGCAAGGGTAGAAAATTATCACTGAGTTTAGGCGTAACTGAAGGAATGACCTTGTGGAGTTCGCTATGCCCATGCCATACTTCACTGCCCAAAATGTGGTTAACATACGTAACTTCACATAGCGTTGGGTTCATACCCTCTAAGTGTTCGCTTGCCAGGAACTTCTCGAAAGAAGCTAATTGCTGCACAAAACTACCTCTAATCGCCACATACCGCGGATAGTCGTCCTCAGGTTTGAGTTTTCGCCAACTATATCCAAATCTATCCTGTTGAATCTGGATTAACTCAGTGTCAGTAGCCTTTTTGATGAATATGCGAGGGACTGGTGGAGTATCTAATAGTTGGAACTGGACAAGTGGCTGGGGAACCTTTGGAACGTTGAACGATTCGTTAGCAGGTGGGATTGGCGGAGCTTGTTCGTATCCAGGAAACTCACGCTGAATCTGAGTCCACCAACGCATTATTTGAGTTATCCCAAGGGTAGGCGCATCAAACTGCACCATTACTGCTACTTCCACAACTGGAGGCTTTTCGTATTCGGGCAAAGGTCTAGTCAGTTTCTTTACCATTCCTCTACCGCTCCGTGCTCGCCGTATTGAGGCATAAAAGCAATACCCCTATACCCGACTGTTATTTCTGATACAAGCTTGACCAGAGCATACTATCTTGGATGCAAGATACGACCATTTGTACCATTCACTATTCCAACATTTTATTATACTTTCTCTCTAGGATACCAGTTTACTACTTTCACACTTTTGTCTCAAGCAAAAGCATTCGCTACTAATCAATCTAGCCTAAAACGCCTTTGACATTTCAGCGGGTGCTGGCCTCCGGGGCTTATCCCAGTTCGCACTTTTGCATTTTGGGCAAACTCTAGGGCGTTCACCTTTATTGCGGGGAACCCATTCATGTCCGCAACGGCACCTATAGGCTGTAACTTGAAATTCGCCTGGTTGTTCCTTGTTAGTATTCCCCATCGGTATCTACCATTACTCTTTACTAATAATATATACCAAAGGTATTGACAAGTCAACCCCTGATAGTATATACTAATAGTAGTTAGAGAAGGGAATCCAGGGACACAATACTAATTAGACCTGCTACAAATCAGGTATTATGTCCACAGAATTCTTTACTGATTACCCGCAGGCTCCAGAAGCTCGAAGCCGCTCTGCTTGTCCTGAATACGCACCACTTTTGTGCCGAGGATTTCGTAGAGGATGACTTCTCCGACAAGCCAGGTGGTGACGCCATGGCGCAGGCATCCGGTCATGGTCTGCCCCGCCCGCCCCAGCGCAGCATGGATATGCAGAGTCGGTTTGCCATCTTCACCGGGGGCGAGCACGCCCACCCCCACCACCTCATGTGCTCCATCAATGGGCAGGAGCATGGGCTCCGGTCGTCTTTCTTCTGAACGCCGCGGGCCGACAACGACGTCGCCAGCTCCAATGCCACCCACCAGGATAGCCTGTCCCACAGACACCCGCTTCTCCTCTGCAAACCGCTCGATACATTCGGGCACAACGTCCCCATCCTCCAACCGTATCACGAAAACCCGGCCAATTCGTCCTTCACATGCTTTCATGCTAAACCTCCTTTGCGATTCCAGGGCACAACATCAATTAAACCTGCACCATAAATCGTGTATTATGCCTCTAGAGAACATGAAGCCTACTGACCGCGAAAGGCCACCAGTATATCAGCAGTGTCGTAGTAGTGCCGGTGTCTGACGATTTTACCCCGCGCACAGTGAACACCATTACCCAATCGTGTTCATAGGTGCGACCGGTGGACCTCACAGTACCCCGATTCTTCCCCTCGACGACTACCCGGTCACCTTGAGCTGTGAAGTCCCACGTCTCCATCTGTTCAATTTGCATTTTTCCAGAGAGTTCCTTGAAAAATTCAGCAACCTCCTTACGGCCGTGACGTGGTGTAGCCCATGAAATCTCTCTCGGTTTGTTTCGCGTTGCTGGTGACTGCCAATCTACATCCTCTGCTAAAATCTCAAGGGCAGCCGGAATGTTACCTTGCCCAAAGGCCACAAAAAAATTTTGCACTACCTGCACATTCTCTTGCTCATTCATCATTATTTCCTCCTTCATGGATTCGGGCAGGCGAGTTCGGTTACCAGGAGCTCGAGAGCTAACTTATCGCTATATCTGCCAGTTTTGATGGCTAAGTCGGTTTCCAAAAGCTTATCGTAAGCCCGTTTTACGCCCTCAAAGTCATACAGTTTGGCCTGGCTAAGCGTTTTATCCAAGCTATAGCTTGATTTCAACCCCAACCTGTCCTGAATCTGCAGGCGAGACAGACCCTTTCCCAAATCTCTGGCTTGGGCTATTAAGCGGAATTGCCTGGTAATCATAACCAGGATATACGTTGGCGCCACACCATCATAATACAGCCGATGAAGTATCCGCTGGGCTAACTCGGTCCGACCTTCGGCCACGGCATCCACCAGAGCAAAGATGTTAGCCTCCTGGACATAACTTACCAGTTGTCTAACATCATCTTCGCTGATAGGGCGCTCCTGGCTATAAAGAAGCAGTTTCTGGATTTCACCATTCATCGCCCATAAGTCTCCACCTATGAGTTCAGCGAGCAAATTCACAGCCTGGGGGGTGATATCACCGCCCTCTCCCTTTACCCGTTGTCGTATCCAGGCCTTTAAATCCTTGCCCCGCAGCAAGGGGAAAGTCCTTACTTCGGCTAATGGTGAAAGCTTCTTTAATAGAGGATTTTGGCCCTTCACCTCCCCATCTACCAGCACCAGCACAGTCGTTTCGGGCATTTGCTTGATGTAGGAATCCAAGCCTTCCCATTCCCCCAGCCCGTTTCCAGATTTGCCTTTGCCAGACCGCGGTCTGCCTTGTTTTACCTCAAAGCGCCCTAATAAGCCATCGACTATAACCAGGCGATGTGAGGATAAAAAAGGAGCGGCACCACATTTATTTCTAAGTTCACTTAAAGTTAGATGTTGACCCTCTAAGTTGGTGGTGCTAGTCGCTACCATCTCCCAATCGCCCAGGTCAGCTTTAATTTTCTCCACAGCTTGATTAAGGGAGAAATCGTCCTGCCCATAAAGAATGTAGAGCATTTACCTCGTATTCTATCACAGCCGGCGGGTGTGGGTAGGGCTTGTGCCCCTCAGAGCGAGGCGGAGATGAACTCCGCCACTACATTTATTCGTAGGGGCGGGACTTGTCCCCGCCCGCTTCTCTAAATCAGGTCTTGAACCATGCGAAGGGTTCGGATATGCCAAACGGCTGCTGTCAATCAATCGCTCAAAACCAAAATATGATAGGATATAATCGTGAAGGTTGCCATTATCGGGATACCTGAAAGCGGCAAAACGACTATCTTTAATGCCCTGACCAGAGGCAGTGCTGAAGTTGCCGCTTATTCCCCGACCCTGGCTCCCAATACCGGCGTAGCTAAAGTGTCCGATTCCCGACTATCAATGCTGGAAGGCATATTCCAGCCCAAAAAGACTGTTCCCGCAGAGGTGAGTTACACAGATATTGCCGGCCCCCTCAAGGGCTTCGGCAAAGAAGGAGCAGGGGGAGAATTCCTGAACTACCTGACTACTGCTGACGCCCTGCTCCAGGTAGTCAGGGCTTTTGAAGATGACAAGGTCCCTCATCCTGAAGGAAGCATAGAGCCGAAACGAGACATAGCTTCCTTAGATTTAGAACTCTCTATTTCCGATTTAGCGATTATCGAGAGAAGGCTTGACAAACTGGAGACAAGCTTAAAAGGAGCTAAAGCAGCGGAGCGGGAGTCCTATTTAAAGGAGCAATTTCTGCTTCAAAAGGTTAAGGCGGAGCTAGAGAAGGATATACCGATAAGAATACAAGGCCTGGCTAAAGAAGAACTCAAAATGTTAGCCAACTATCAATTTCTTACCGCCAAACCCATGCTGGTAGTCCTTAATATCGGAGAAAGTCAAATATCACAGGCTTCACAATTGGAAGGTGAGATAAGTTCCCTTTACCCCCAGTTTGCCGTGGTCGCCCTCTGCGGCAAGCTGGAGATGGAGCTAGCTCAGCTCAGCGACGCTGAAGCCATGGAATTTCGTGAAGCCATGGGGCTGAGCAAACCGGCGCTTGACCGGGTTATCGACCTTTCCTATAGTCTTCTGGGACTGGTTTCCTTCTTTACCACGGTTTCCGCTGAGCTAAAGGCCTGGACTATCCCCGGCGGAACTCCGGCACCAAAAGCGGCAGGAAAGATTCACTCCGACATGGAAAGGGGATTCATCCGAGCTGAGGTTATCAGCTATAGCGATTTGGAAAGCTGCGGCAATATAGCTGAGGCGCGAAAAAGAGGCCTGCTAAGGACAGAAGGCAAAAATTACATCATCCAGGATGGCGATGTAGTTACCTTCTTATTTAATGTCTAGGCAATCCAGATTCTTGCATTTGCTGGTTCATCAGGCAAATGCAGAATTTGTAAGCCAGATTATTTCAGACCAAGGAGGGAAGATGGAGATGACGATTAATAAAACAAAAGTTTCTATTGTCCAGGGAGATATCACCAGGCAAGTTACCGATGCCATCGTTAACGCTGCCAAGTCCAGCTTAATGGGCGGTGGCGGAGTAGATGGAGCGATACACAGAGCTGGGGGACCAGCAATATTAGAGGAATGTAAGAAAATCGTTGCCCAACAAGGAAGATTGCCCACAGGCAAAGCTGTAATCACCACGGGAGGAAATCTCAAATCACAGTATGTGATACATACTGTTGGTCCCATCTGGCATGGTGGCAGCAGAAACGAAGCTGAGCTTTTGGGGAGCGCCTACTACGAGTGCCTGAAATTAGCTACCGAGAACAAATTGACCAGCATCTCCTTTCCTTCCATAAGCACCGGAGCCTACGGCTATCCCGTGGATGAAGCGGCAAAAATAGCAGTAAGCACCGTCGTTTCTTTTCTCAAAGAGCAAGCGACATCCCTTAAAGATGTCGTGTTTGTTCTCTTCGATTCCCGGACTTACCAAAGCTATTGCTCCGCTCTGCAAGTTCACCTCAACCGCTTAGAAGCGTAAGAAAACAAAACCTCAAGCGACAGCCACCTGAGAAGGGGGGATTTATTCCCCGCCGATAAAGAGGCTTTTGGCATTGTGAGCGAAGCGCAGCAATCCCATGCCTCGCAATGACAGAAGAGTGGGGTGTTGAGAAAAATAGAGTTGACCCTTTTTACGTGAAGAATCCTTTAGGGTCGAATAGCCTTAATAAAGTCACTTCCTCTTTAGCTACTGGCTGAGCCTCTTTTAAATTGGGGCTGACCTTAAGTTCCCAGCCAACTTTTTCTTCTATCCCGGCTATGGCTTCTTTTACTGCCTGTTTTGGTTTGGCTGGGATATAGGTTGTCAGCGTAAAGGTTTCTTCGCCGCCAATCTTTTCGAAAACGCCGACATCTGTTACCAGTGTCGTCACATTTTCCCCAGTGAAGGTAATATAGGGCACTTTTTCCACTAATCTTTGCTTCCCCGAGTTAATTACCACTACAGTCTCTCTGTTACCGCTAGCTATATCGTTGGATCCTCCCGAGCCGACCAGATATGTTACGCCGGGAAGTTTTGTAGAGTTCACATTGCCGTATTTATCTATCTGTCCTCCTGCCAAAACGCCCAGGCATTGATTTGACGAGCCACCGACGAAAACTCCCAGCATAGTTTCATTGTTGTTCAGTATTTTGCACGTGTGCATGTTGTGATAGCTGAATATAAATGGGTCTGAAGCTCTCGGCAGGTAACCGTACATGCCTATCTCAGCCATTAAATCCACGTCATAGCCCTTTTCTTTGAGTCCGTAGGCTGCCAGCCAGGCTGCCAGGTTTGACAGTCCTGCACCGGCGAGCATCGTCTTGTATCCTCCGGCAATGAATTTGTCATTTACAACCTGTGCAGCGGTGACCACCATCTTCTCCAGCGAGTTCGGTTCTTCGTTGAAATCCAGATTTGGTATCTCAGCCACTGTTTCTTCTTTCCACGAATCCGAATGAGCCTTCCCTTTAAGGTAAATAAGCCTGTCACTACCGAGTTTCGCAAGATACTCGTTGTAGTCCTTGCAATCCAAAATCCAGTACTTTATCCACTCCGAGAATTTTCGCTCGTCTCTTGATGCTTCCCTGCTTTCAGTGAGGAAGTCGTAGTCTTCGAAGTAGTGCTCGAATTCAGGCAGGCCGCAGTTTGGCATTCCCGCGGGATGTGCCCCATAAGGTACTTCGCAGACCGCCTTGACCATATAAGACGGAATTCGGACAAGATGTGAGTGACTACGTATATATTCCGTGGGAACGATTTTTTCTGCGCTGACGATGACTCCCTGTTTTGCCCCCCAGGCCCCAAAGACATCAGCCCCCAAGGGATAGGTAATAATTGTGTTTCCGCAGCGGTCTGCAGCAGCGCCGTGGACCAGCACAATATCCGGTCTCAATGCTCTCATGAGCCCTATTTTCTCGCCGGGGACAAACGGGTCATCGATGACCGTAAATGATTCCTTGTTTTCCTCCTCCATGGAGCTTCCCACAATTGACCTGGTGGGAATTACGCTCCATCCCATTGCTCCAGCCAGAAGTCTCTGGGGGATGGTAAGCATCGTCCAGTTCTCGAACTCCACTTCACCGGAGAGGTAGGCTTTCTGAGCCACGGGATTCGGTCCTGGCGATGGGTATACATCACCGATGTAACTGGCTATGATTTTCTTGGCCAGTCTTCCGTGAATCAGAGACAGCACGGTTGCTGTGATGCCATTATTTATAATGGTGAACTCGGGGTCTTTGTCCCAGAACTCCCTTACAAGCTGGTTGAATAGAGCTCCGCCTCTTCCGGCAAAACCGATGGACATTCCTTTTTTAACGTGCTCTCTTATAGCTTCATCAAGGGGGCAGACCTTGTCTTCACCTTCAACTACGGGAAGTCGGAATTTCGAGTCTAGGAAAGCTTTTAGCTCTTCTATCTCCATCGTTGTGCTCGAACGTTTCGGCTGGGTGGGCTTTTAGTTTGTCCAGGGTAATAGCTTAGTTTCCCCAAAATCCTGGCTTATGCTATATCACCCCCCTCGCACTGTCAAGCGCTTTTCGAAACGCGGATGTCTGATAGCGTGAGCTAGTTCAGATAGATGGGTGACATCTTATATATTTGTAACGTTGGGTAATAACCCCCCGTGTCATTGCGAGCATCGACTTGTCGGGGCGTGGCAATCTCATTGCGAAGCTGGAGCCTGCTATAGTTGGACTGAGGAACCTCGCTTAGAGATTGCTTCGTCGCCCCGATTCATCGGGGCTCCTCGCAATGACAAAAAAGTGTCACTAAGGTACTGAATGAGGAAAGGTGATTGGAGCCAGGTGTGTCTTCTTTAGCTTGTCTGATTATACAGGGTATTGTATGATAGGGTAAAACTTAATTGCCCGTGATAGTTTAGTGCCCACATTCAACCTAGCGGCAAAGAAAAAAACAGTCGAGCCGGAGATAGTGCAGAGGTCGGAGGATTCAATAGGTCGGAGATGGAGATAATCCCAGCCGTTGACATCAGGGGCGGCAGGTGCGTCAGGCTATATCAGGGTGATTATAAACAGGAAACTGTTTTTGATGAGGACCCGGTGACAGCAGCCTTGACCTGGTATTCGCAGGGGGCAAGATGGCTCCATGTTGTCGATTTGGACGGGGCGGTCGCCGGTGAGCCCCAAAATATGGAGGTGGTCGAGGAGATAATAAAAGAAAGCGGCCTGTTAATAGAATTAGGCGGCGGTATCAGGCAAGAAGAGGTGGCAGAAAAACTGTTGCATCAGGGAGTAAGCCGGATAATTTTGGGAACTGCGGCGATAGAGAACAGGGAACTGGTAAAAAAGCTATGCCAGCAATTTGGCGAAGCTATCGCAGTTAGCCTTGATGCCCGAGATGGCAAGATAGCCATCCACGGCTGGCAGAAGAACACGGTTGTCGAGGTCTTCCAGTTAAGCCGAGAGATGGTCGATGCCGGAGTGAGGCGCTTCATTTATACAGATATAAAAAGGGATGGCACCCTTACCGAGCCCAACTTTGACATGATAAGTAGATTGCTCGCTGAAGCAAATGTTCCCGTCATTGTGGCCGGCGGGGTTTCCAGGCTGGAGCATTTACGGCGGCTTAAGGAGCTCGGGGCGGAGGGAGCCATTATAGGCAAAGCTCTCTATACCGGGGATATCAATTTGGGGGAAGCTATAATCAATTTCGGAACTTAAATCAAACCGAGAAAATCTTGCGATTTCCTTGGGTGCCCAGTTAACATTTAAAGCAAATTTAGCGGGGCCCCTAAAAAGTCGTAAGACTTTTTGGGGTTAGCTTAGGAGGCAGATGCTAAAGTTTGATGATAAGGGCTTGATTCCAGCTATTGTCCAGGATGCCAGGAACGGTGAAGTCCTGATGCTGGGCTATATGAACACAGAGTCCCTACAGCGCACGTTAGCCAGCGGAGATGTCTGGTTCTACAGCCGCAGCCGGCAGGAACTGTGGCACAAGGGAGAAACCTCGGGCAATTTCCTCAGGCTGAGATCCATTATCAAGGACTGCGACAGCGATACCCTTCTTATAAAGGCTGAGCCTACGGGGCCGGTATGTCACACCGGCAATCGGACTTGCTTCTTCCAGCAATTGGAGAGCGAAGACACAGCGTAGTAGCCGGTGGAGGTGTCGTCGCCAGCCTGCTCCTTCCTTCGATTGGATTGTTCTCAAAATAGTGGCGAGCGTTTAGTAATGTCATTCTGAGGAGTCCTCTTCCTCCGCCATTGCGAGGAGCCCACTCTTTTGTCGTTGCGAGGAACTCCTTTTTGTCATTGCGAGGAGCGTAGGGACGAAACAATCCCTCCCTCCTGTCTTTGCGAGGCTGACTTTAGTCAGCCGAAGCAATCTCGTGGTGAGGCATGAGATTTCCACGCTTCGCTCGCAATGACAGGGAGTAGAGGAAAATAGAGTTGGCCCCTCTTTTTTCTTAAAATTAGAAGAAGGGGGCAGCTTCACGCTGCCCCCTTCTTTTAAACCTCTGTTCGCTCCCATCGTTGCCGGCTGGAGCAATCTCTACACTATTGCCGGCGCCGGGAAATCAACCTGGCAATTTCATTGAGATTTCTCTCTTACTCATCGGCAACCGAGCGAAAACATCACGCTACTAGGGCGTCACGGCGCCAGAGCAGCGAAGAAGCCGGCTATCGCACCGATGATGTCGCCTAGTGCGTCGCCCAGGCCAGCCATGTCCAACAAATCCGGTCCGAACACATAACCGAGCAAGTCGCCTATTCCTGTCAGCGCCCCGTCTACCGCAGCGAAAAACGGACCGGCTAAGTCATCGGAGTAACCCCCGAGGACGCTCGCGACATGCTGCGTAGCGTCGGCAGTAGCCTGCCCCACGATGTCCTGTACACCAAGGTAAGTCCAGACGATAGCGCCAGGAAGCGAAGTCAGCCCCGTCTCATTCGCGGCCACCGGCGGCTGCGGGTCCGGCGGCACCCAATCGTCCGCCCCTACCGCGGCAGGTGCAATCACCATAGTCAACATGGCGAGAGCAACTCCTATACTGATTAACTTTTTCAACCTAAACCTCCTTTATTTTAACTAATTTCGACACTTTCTTACCATCCCGCGTTCCCGGGCTCGGGATGATACCTAGTTTTCTTCTTAATCTGAACTCCCGATAAACACCTCCTTTCCGGGTTCTCAGCCCACTTTGTTTACCGGTACAACTGCCTGCAATAAGACTAAGCTTCAGGACTAAAGTCCTATTACTTTAGTAATACTAGTATATTACTAAATGGGCGGGTTGTCAAGTCCGGCCATGAGATTTTACAAAAAACTCTACAAAACCCTCCGTGTCATTGCGGGCGAAGCGTGGCAATCCCAGGCCCCACCACGAGATTGCTTCGGCTGACCAAAGTCAGCCTCACAATGACACAGCCCACGGCTTGACAAACTTGTCAAAGTAAGGATATTATGTTTAGATGAGGTTGTTTAAAGAAGTACTAGAAAAGTGAGGGATTTTCCTTCTTTTTAACGACTATATATGTGACAAAAGTAATAGTTAAAATGTAGTTGCCTAATTTATTTTACTCATGGGGGGAGGGGTTTATTGGACAACCGAGCCTGACAAGGCAGGCAACTACGGAAATGCCTAAAATTGAACAGCCTCTTTTAAACGAAAGAAAGGTGGTAACAGTTTAGTCTTCCTAAAACAGGCGTATAGTTCGCCATATTCTATAGGTTCGTCCAAACACGCTTTTTGGGAAAAACTTACCTGTATAAGAAAGTTGAAGGTACGCGTGAAGCGAATACAGGCTACCATCATAGCCGGCCTTTTATTATTGATGCTGCTATTGCCCCAGATGGCTCTGGCTGCTGGGCCAGGGATCTCAAATGTCCTTGTGCAGGACATTACTTCTACTTCTGCTACCATCACCTGGACTACCAATACTAGTAGTGATAGCCGAGTGAACTACGGCACCATTACGGCATTGGGCCAGTATAAATCTGATAGCAACAATGTCACCAACCATTCTGTCCCTCTCACGGGCTTGAACCCGGATACAAAATACTACTTTGAAGTTGAATCTGCCAATGCCTCCGGAACTTCCATTGATAACAATAGCGGCATATTCTACTCCTTCACAACACTCCCGGCATATTCCATTACCCTTGAGCCTGCTTGCGGGGTCTGCGGCGAGCTGATCGACGTAAAGACCTGCAACGAGGTGATCGGGGTAATAGCGACTGTGGGAGCAGTCGGCATCTATCATGTCTGTTGGGATTCTCGCGCAGCCTGGGATTCTACTAAAGCAACGGGTGTTGTAGGTACATTCAAGGCAACTACGGCTGGAAGCTACACCCTCGTGTTCTTTCTCCCCGAGGCTAAGAAGGGCAATCATACGGTTTATTTGACCACCGAGACTTATGTCGAACTGAAGAAGGCTACTTTTGAAATCTTCCCTTCCGTAAAGATTGACCCCGAGAAGGGACCGGTGGGCACGACAGTAACTCTCAACGGCTATGGTTTTGACTACCCGCAGCAAATCCAGATTAAATTCAAGGACGCGGTAATAACGCCATCGGCACCCGTGCTTAAGGCTGATGCCAAGGGTAGCTGGACATTTTCATATACCATCCCAGCCACCCCCGCTGGTGGCTACACCTTCGAGGTCCAAGTTATGGAAGGTACTCCGGCAGCACCGGTAACTTGGGTGCTCAAGTATTTTAAGGTGACCCCCGAAATCACTGCGCCAAGTTCGGGAACGGTGGGGCGGCCGATTGAGGTAAGCGGCACGGGCTTTGCCAGTGAAGAAGAGGACATTGAGGTTACCTTCGATGAGGAGGGGGTGAAGACAAACACCCCTATTGTTGCTGATGAGAATGGTTCCTGGGAGGCTACCATCGTTATTCCTCCTCTCCAGCGCGGCACCTATACCATTGATGCCTCAGGAGAGTTGACCAGGGCTCATGATGTAACTGGTATTAAGGGTTTCATCGTGGGCGCTGGAATATTGGTTGAGCCGAGTCTGGTTTATGTGGGTGCTACGATTACCGTGGCTGGAGGTGGTTTCCTGCCCGGGGAAACAGGCATCAAGGTTACCTTCGAGGGAAAGGTTGTTGCTGCGGATATCACCGCTGAGATAGATGGGAGTTGGGAATCTTCCTTTGTTCTGCCGGCCAGCACCTATGGAGAGAACACTGTTTGGGCTCGTGGTGACGTAACCGCGCGTGTGGAGACTACCCTCACCACTAAAGCCAAAATAGAAAGCGTCAGCCCGGTTGAGGGAGGAGCTCCTGGCGACTCCGTTACCGTCATCGGCAGCGGTTTTAGCGCTAGTAAGAAATTAACGGTGATTGTTGATGGGAAGACCGTAACAGGCGATTTGGGGACAACCAAATCCAATGGCGATGTTGTCGTTACTTTCAAAGTGCCAGCAAGCACTCCATCAGGCGCACAGACGATGACGGTGAAAGATGAGGGCGGAGCCAGCGCCGACGTTACCTTCACGGTAAAGCAGAAAGTCCTGCCAACCCCGCTGCCTATCTTGCCCCAAGATGAGAGCAAATTGAGGTCGGGGATAGTAACTTTTGAATGGCAAGGGATAACGAGTAGCAGCGAAATCACTTACACCCTGCAGATAAGCGAAACTGCTGGTTTTACCTCCATTTTCCGGTCCAGGCCAGGTATTGAGGAATTGAGCACCCAACTACCTAAGGAATATGCTCTACCCAAGGGGACCTACTACTGGCGGGTTAAGGCAGTAGATGATTATGGCAACGAAAGCCTGTGGTCGGATTCTAGCTCGTTCACGGCATCCCCGATCCCACCCTGGGTATGGGTGGTAGTGGGACTGGTGGTGCTGGTTGGTCTCATGGTCGTGGCTTATCGGGAAACAAAATTCAAGGTAGCAGAATAAGCTCAATCCGTTAAAATTTTCTCCCGGTTCTGCAATAACACTTTCAGCCGGGGAGGTTATTAAGTTGGGGGTAATTGATAAGGAGCAAAAGACAAATCCTAAGCACAAAGTCCTAGATTCTAAACAATATAGAAATTTAAAAATCAAAGGGCAAAAATCAAAATGACAAAGTTAAAATGCCAAATCAAGCTCAAAATCCAAATGAGAAAAAGGAGTAGTTTTAGCATTTAAGCATTTGGATTTTGACATTTGGGTTTGTTTAGGATTTGGAGCGGAGCGACTTTGGTATTTGAGTTTGGTATTTTGGATTTGTTTAGACCTGTCCTGAGCAAAGTGGAAGGAATTTAGAGTTCAGGATTTAGGATTTACAAGGGCGAGGTTAGATTATAAGGAGTTTGCAATCAACCACAGTAAAGTATGTGGGGCGCCATGAAGAAGAGCGAAGCGAAATTTTTCCGGTGTGCTAAGGAGGGTAAGACGATATGACCTGGTTCACGGTTCTCGTAGTAGCAGCGGTTATCATGTTGGTCGGTGGGCTGATAGCCTTTTTGTTAGCTGCCGGGCTGATTACGATAGTTCTGGCAGTAATTCTAATAGCTTTGGTGGTGATACTGGCAATCCTTATTTTCTTGTGGCGCATTATCTATCCCTGGCTGGTGCGGATGGGAAGATGGTCAGCTCAACTCAAAAACCTCATCTTTCTTGCCTTTGTGCTGGCGGCCGTAGGTTTTGTCCTGATTTATGTTCTTGATATCCCCATTCCATCAATAGTCATAATCATACTCTTTGGGGTAATCTTCGTCTTCCTGCTCTTACTGGGCATAGTGGTCTGGCTGGTGAGGTTATGGCGCCGCGGCTGGCCTACCCTGAGAGATTTCTTCTGGGACATATCTTTTCGTATTGGTGCCCTGTTCTGGAAAATACTGCTGGGAATTCCTCTAGGTATAACCTGGTTTTTCTACCACCCTCCCCTACGCTGGCTAGTAGCAGCGCTCCTGTTTTACCTCAGGGGGATTTCAGCCGGAGCAGCCTGGCTATTGTACAATCCACCGTTGAAAAGCATAGCAATTGCTATCCTTTTCATTACCAGGTTAATCGGTCGAGTCACAGCCTGGCTTTTGTACAACCCCCCAATACGCTGGGTTATAGAGTTTGGGCTCTTCTTCCTCAGGCTGATAGCCCGCGCCATCAGCGCCGCAATATATGGCATTTGGTCGTGGTGGCCTGTCACGGGCGTCAAAGGGGTACTACGGAAAGGGCTAAACGTTGAGAGTAAGTCCTATCAAGACTACAAGTATGCCCAGAATGACGGTAGCGGCGGCGCCTAGCAAGCCAGCGACGTCCATATGACTAAAAACGCGGCCAAATATCTCCTTGCCAAAGGCCGCTATTCAGGATGTTAACCTATATTTCCGATATTGAATCCTATCAGAACTACAAGTATGCCCAGGATGACGGTAGCGGCGCCGCCTAGCAAGCCAGCGATGTCCATATGACTAAAAACGCGGCCAAATATCTCCTTGCCGAAGGCCGCCATTCGGGGCGTTAAGCTACCTGGTTCCTCAGGAGATTCCGGCGCCGTCTCAGTGGAGTCCCTATCAAACATGGGCAATACCAATTTTCTCCACTCACGCGACTCCCGATAGACTACACCGGCTATTATTATGCCCACGATAATCAAAAAAATCCCTAAGATTAGCACCGCTGTAGATAGACCAACGTCAGCTATGTCAACTGGCGCGGGGTTAGCTGTGCCCATTTTTCACCTCCTTTTCCCATCAAGTTCATTTAATAATCCTCTCCGTCATTTTGAGGTCGCCTTGGGCGCCTGAAGAATCTAGAGATCCTTCGCTGTCGCTCAGGGTGATAATTAAACAATCTGCCGTCAGGCGAGTCTCAATTTATTTTAGCGTAGCATAGCTACTACATGGTGTCAATAGCTCTCTTTTGTGGGGGAAGTTATGCTAAAATCCAGCAAGGCTTCCTATGGTAAGTGCTGACGAACTGAAATATTGGGTGGCTTTTTCCGGGATAGCCGGGATCGGCCGGGTACGGATTTCCCAGCTAAAAGAGTACTTTGGTAGTTTACAGGATGCCTGGAAAGCTCCCGAAGGCAAGCTAAAGCAAGCAGGGCTAGATTCACGAAGCATAGATGCCCTGGTGACCCTCCGTCCGAGAATTTCCCTGGATGCTGAGATGGAAAAACTGGAACGCCACAGAGTAAAGGTGCTTGTCCATGAGGACCCTCCTTATCCTTCGAGATTAAAAGAGATTTATGATTATCCCCCGGTGCTTTATGTGAGGGGCAGTCTCCCAGCCGAGGATGAACCTTGCCTGGCCATAGTCGGTACCCGTCGTCCCACAATCTACGGGAGGCAGGTAACTGAGGAGATTGTGGCCGACTTAGCCCGAAGTAAAATCACTATTGTCAGCGGCTTAGCCCGAGGAATTGACTCTGTGGCTCATCGGGCTGCTCTGGATGCCGGGGGCAAAACCGTAGCTGTGTTTGGCTCCGGTCTGGATATCGTCTACCCCGGGGAAAATGCCAAACTGGCTCAAGCTATTATGGAGCACGGCGCTCTGGTCAGTGAATATCCTTTAGGCGTCAAGCCCAGGGCTGAGAACTTCCCACTCCGCAATCGAATTATGAGTGGCTTGAGCCTGGGGGTGTTGGTGGTGGAAGCTGGAGAAAGAAGTGGGGCTTTGATTACGGCCCATCAGGCAGTGGAACAGAATCGAGAGGTCTTCGCTATCCCGGGCAGTATCCTCTCCCCGGCCAGCCAGGGAACTAACCGTCTTATTCAAGAAGGAGCTAAGTTAGTTCGCAACTACACCGATATTCTCCAGGAACTAAACTTGACCATCGTAGTACAGCAAGCAGAAATTAAGGAATTTTCCCGGGCTGAGCACTCAACTCTTGAGTGCTCGGTTGAATCCGCTATACTAAAACAATTGACCTCCGAGCCCAGTCATATAGATGAAATTTGCCGCCGTAGCGGTTTGACTATGCCGGAAGTGAGCAGCACCCTGGCGATGCTGGAGTTAAAGGGGATGGCCAGGCAAGTGGGAAATATGAACTATGTGCTGGCTCGAAGGAATTAAGGCAGGGTAAATCATGGCAAGTAAACTAGTTATCGTCGAATCTCCAGCCAAAGCAAGGACGCTAAATAAGATTCTCGGACGCAGCTATAGTGTAAAAGCATCTGTGGGGCATGTGCGTGATTTGCCCAGGGCCAGCCTCGGGGTAGATATCGACAGGGGTTTCATCCCCAAGTATGTCATTCCAGCGGATAAGAAAAAGATAGTTGGCGAAATCAAAAAGGCGGCTAGTAAGGCTAGTGCTATCTATTTGGCTACTGACCCCGACCGCGAGGGAGAGGCAATTTCCTGGCACCTGGTACAAGCAGCCAGGCTGGACAAGGATGACATACCCATTCAGCGCGTAGTTTTTCAGGAAATAACCAAGGACGCAGTTCAAGAGGCCTTCCAAAGTCCCCGCTCTATTGATATGAACCTGGTGAATGCCCAGCAAGCCCGACGTATCCTCGATAGACTTGTGGGCTACAAGCTGAGTCCGCTCCTGTGGAGAAAGGTACAGAGAGGACTTTCCGCAGGCAGGGTTCAATCGGTGGCCGTGAGGATGGTTGTTGACCGCGAACTGGAGATTCAAAACTTTGTTCCCCAGGAGTACTGGATTATGGAAGTTGAGCTGGCCCCGCCTGAAGAAAAAGAGGCGAGTTTTAAAGCCAGGCTGTTCGCCCTAGCCGATGGCACCAAGCTGGATATTGACAATAAAGATGACGCAGAAAGGGTTACCGCTGACTTAGAAAAGGCTGAATATGCAGTTAAGGCGGTGGTAACTAAGCAGGTAGCTCGTCAGCCGGCCCCGCCTTTTATCACCAGCACCTTGCAGCAAGAGGCCTGGCACAGGCTACATTTCACCGCTGGGCGAACTATGGCTATTGCCCAGCAACTTTACGAAGGCTTGCCCCTGGGCAATGAAGGCTCGGTGGGACTTATTACCTATATGCGCACCGATTCTACCCATGTGGCTGCTTCTGCCATAAGCGAGACGAGGGAGTTTATCGGTGAGAAATACGGAGCCAAATTTCTCCCACCAAAGCCACGTAGTTTTGTCAGGAAAGCAAAGTGGGCCCAGGAAGCTCACGAGGCAATTCGACCCACCAAGATTTACCGCCAACCAGAGCGACTCAGGCCATTTCTTAATCCATCTCAGCTAAAGCTCTACGAGCTGCTCTGGAAGCGCATGGTCGCCAGTCAAATGTCAGCAGCCTTATACGACACAACCAACGTGGAGATAGAGGCAAGCAATGCTGCTGCGAGCGAAGCGATTGGGTTCCCAAAAAGTTCGCCAAATTTTTTGGGGGAGGAACAACCTCAAGGATATCTACTCAAAGCAAGCAGCTCTGTGATTAAATTTCCTGGTTTTATGGGTGTTTACAGCGAAGGCAAGGATGAAGATGAACGAGGGGAAAGCCTTGTTTCCTTGCCCAAGCTGAGAATTGGAGATAAATTGATTTACCTGGGAACATTCCCCGAGCAATGTTTTACCCAGCCACCACCCCGCTACAGTGAGGCCACATTGATAAAAGCACTGGAGCAGAAAGGAATCGGACGCCCCAGTACCTATGCCCCCATCCTATCCACCATTCAGGAGAGAGATTACGTTAACAAAGCCGATGGCAAATTCCATCCTACGGAACTAGGGATAACTGTCAACAAAATTTTGACTGCGCATTTCCCTAAAGTCGTTGACCTTGGTTTCACAGCTCAAATGGAAGAACAACTAGACGAAATAGCGCAGGGTAAATATGAATGGGTAGCTGCTTTGCAGGAATTTTATCCCCCCTTCCAAGATATGTTGGATAAAGCTTGGATAAATTTAGAAAAGGTTAGCATGACCCAGATGAGCGAGGAGACATGTCCCAATTGCGGTCGCCCCATGGTCATAAAGGTAGGGCGTTTCGGTAAATTTCTCGCCTGCAGCGGCTATCCGGACTGTAAAACAACCATGCCCTACGCAGTTAAAACCGGGGTTTCTTGCCCCCAGTGTGGCGGCGAACTCGTGAAAAGAGTCAGCAAGAAGAAAAAGGTATTTTATGGGTGTAGCAAGTTTCCCAAATGCCAATTCACCGTAAATCGCAGGCCAATAGCTCAGCCTTGCCCTGACTGTGGCAATCTTTTAGTACAATACAGAGGGGATTGGGCTAAATGCGTGGCTTGTCAACATAAAGTAAACCTATCCGGGCTGGAGAAACAAAAAGAGGGGGTAGCCTTATGAGAATTCTAGTTATCCATGGGCCAAATTTGAATATGCTGGGCAGAAGGGAAAAGTCAATTTACGGAGAAAAGACCTTGGGCGAAATCGATGCCTTGCTGAAGAAAGAAGCCCAGGCCTTAAATGTCGAAGTGGTGACATTTCAGTCTAATCATGAAGGGGCGCTCATAGATTTTATTCAAGAGCAAACGGATTCCGCCCGGGGCATAATAATTAACCCTGGCGCTCTCACCCACTACGGATTTTCTCTGCTCGATGCCCTGGTTGACAGTAAGTTACCGGTAATTGAAGTCCATTTATCAGATATTTACCACCGTGAGGAGTGGCGCGCCCGGTCTGTAATTGCCCCCATAGCTGAAGAGCAGATAATCGGCTTAGGCTGGAGGGGATATATTACTGCCTTGCAGGCCTTGGTTGGCAAGCTGAAGGCAGAGGCTTAGCGGTTAGGATTTTAAGCAAGAGACTTTATCTGGCAGTGACAGGAGGGCCGCTCCTATTGACGGTCTCAGGATTGGCGTTTCTTAAAATCTTCTAGGTCAAGCGTATTTATGAAATCCTTATATGCTGATAGCCCTTTCAGCTCTTGTTCATCAACTTTACCTTCGGGAACAGATTTGCCTGTTTCCTCCTCAAGTATAATGCCCGCTTTCTCCAACACCGATTCTTCAGCATATATTGGGGCCCCAACTCTTACAGCCAAGGCCAAAGCATCGCTAGGTCGAGAATCAATATCTAATTTAACACCGTCAACGCTGAGAGCAAGTCGGGCATAGAAAGTATCTTCCTTAAGTCCACTTACCACAATATAGTCAACTGAAGCCCCCAGGGTAGAAATTACAGATTGCAGCAAATCATGCGTCAAAGGGCGAGATAGTTCGACATTTTGTAGCTTTACGGCAATAGCATCTGCTTCAGCAGGGCCAATCCAAATGGGTAGATAACGATGAGTCCCCTTCTCCTTTAAAATCACCACCCGTTGATAATTCATCAAGCTAACTCGGATGCTGTCAATCGTCATCTCTACCATGCTATGCCTCCTTCAGAGTGTTTATTTTACCCCCATAATCCTAATTAATCAATGAGCACAAGTCAACTATCCAGGCTCAAAAATTAAGTTTCTTTCCAGATTGCCATAAATTCTCAGACATTAGATAATTATTGCGGGGGGCCATGACAAAACTTATCCTGGCAAGACACGGTGAAACCGTGTGGAATGTAGAGAAGATATATCGGGGTAGAACGGATGTAAATCTGGACGAAGTGGGCATTAAGCAGGCAGAGCTATTGGGCAAGCATTTAAGCAATTGGGAATTAGCGGCTATTTATTCCAGCCCCTTAAGTAGGGCGACAGACACGGCAAATATTATTGCCCGTTATCAGAAAATTGGCGTACAAATTGCTGAGGGCCTTATAGATTTCGATTATGGGGAATGGCAAGCTCTGCCAGAGCAAGAAGCGAAGAGGCTATATCCGACCCTCCACAATGAGTGGCACAATAATCCTCACAAGGTAAGAATGCCCGGCGGAGAGAGCCTGGAAGATGTAAGAAGGAGAGCTATCGAGGTAGTTAACGATGTCCTTTCCAAGTATCAGGGGAGCGTAGTATTGGTATCGCATCGGGTTGTGAACAAAGTCCTGATATGCTCCTTACTGGGACTGGACAACTCATACTTCTGGAATGTTAAGCAGGATGTAGGCGGAATCACGATTTTCAATTATATAGATGGGCGTTTCGTCTTGACCAGGCATAACGATACTTCATATCTGAAAGAGTTACAAAAATCCGTACTTGATGATTTTTAAGCGCGCCTAGAGGGATTTGAACCCAC
>Ga0315549_1001834_pt1 | contig 21284 bp, 24 predicted proteins | sample SalMarSW160200MG_FD_203101 | JGI IMG/M metagenome (GOLD analysis project Ga0315549, IMG submission 203101) | Salt marsh sediment microbial communities from the Plum Island Ecosystem LTER, Massachusetts, United States - Salt Marsh Sediment SW1601-200 ... | reverse complement strand
ATTGTAGGCTAGAGTAGGCAATTTAACATTAGTTTAAGCTACAACAAACGGGTATTTAAGACTACTATACGGTCGTATTCTTATGTAATAGGCTGCGCCTTTTTACTACTCTAGGCTTGAATAGGCTTGCCTTATTAAATGGCCGGTGTTTGGAAGCGTTTCCACTGTTAGAATAACAAGTGTCATCTTACCCCTCCCCTCCCCCCCCTCCCCTCCCCTAAGAAAAAGGGAATTGTAAGTATATATAGGGGGTGGAGTACTTACAATTATAAATGGGCAAAAATAATTATAACATATTGGGGCGAAAAGGTATTGACAAATAGCAAAAGGTGTGGTAATATAGGTAAGTACTATAAAAGGGGGTGCAACAAAATGGCAGGGATTGGAATGAGGGGAAGGCATTGTAAAGTGGCTATGGTGGCCGGTGAGCTGGTAGAAATCAGAAGCCTTGTCCCGATGGGTAACAGCCAGGGTATCTCGTTGCCTAAACTGTGGTTAGACTTCTTGAGGCAAAAGGGTGACTTACAGGGCATTGGCATTATGACTTCCGGGGATCTGGCTCGGTTAGTCCCCTACTACGGTGAGAACAGTGGCAAGCCACAAGAGGGGGATAGCCAATGATCAACACCAAAGACCTAGAAAAAATAATCGGGCTTTGCTTGTATACGGCCTATATCCAAGAGGAACAGGCGGTGTCAATTATGCTCATATCTGATAGGCCAGAAGCCGGGAAAAGCAAGGTGGCTATGAAGTTTTACGGCAACAAGGGAATAGCTTTTTTGTCAGATGTAACGGCATTTGCTCTATGGCGTGATTACCATAAGGAAATTGAAAGCGGGACATTAAAGCATTTGATAGTACCTGAATTCCTGGCCCCATTAAGCCGGAAGTCTGAAACTGTCCAGAGCTTTATAGCAACCCTACAGATGCTAATTGAGGAAGGTATAATGGAAATTCACACCGGCTTTTTGGACCCGATAAAACTCAAAGCACCATCGGCTTTAGGGGCTATCGTTTGTATGCCCCGGCGTGAGTTTATGCAACGGCGTCAAGGGTGGGAATTAAGCGGATTTTTGAGCCGTTTTATTGTGGTGTCTTATACCTATAATTCTAACACCATTGAGGATATTTTTGAGAGCATAGCCTCACGGGAATATCTAGGCGAAAGGAACATCAAGCTAGACTTCCCCACCGAGCCGGTAAAGGTGGAGATTCCCCCGGCCATAGCCCAGGCAGCTAAGAGCTATGTTTTTGAGCAGACAGAGAAGTTAAGGAAAACGGGGATGGGCTATGGCTTCCGAACCTTAAAACATTTCCTTTGTTTACTCTGTGCTGATGTTATTATGCAAAATGCCCAAAACGGCAACCCTACATTTGAAGTCAGTGAGGATAACCTAGAGAAAATAAAACAAGTCAGCTATCTAATCAATGAGGAATTTAATGCGTTGAGGGCAGACGAATGAATAAGCTAAAGATGTTGCCGATAGGCGGTAGGCCGATTTATTGTTACCGATGCCGGGGCCGGAACACCTTTGAACACCAGCCAGAAAATGATATTAAATCAGAGGATACAGGGCAAGTGCTATGGGAAGCGTGGCGGTGTAAAGTCTGTGGTAATTCTACTGTGAAGTCAAAAGGGGGTAAAAATGATTAAGGTTAGATGGTTAAAACCCGTTGAAATGTTTGACCGGCAAGATGATGAAACTGACTTGGTGGGGGCTACTTACCTGATAATTGAGAATGGGGATTTTGTCAATACCCACCCCTTTGTCTTATTCCGTCAACAGGGCTGGCTACACCTTAAAAATGACTATGTAGAATTATTGCTTTGGTATCCGGCCAGGGTAACGCCGGTAATGACGGCGGGGATACCCGAAGTAAAATGGCTAGAGGCTACTAATGTACATAGCAAATAAATACGAACAGTCTTGTCGCCACGACTCTTTGCTGGCTAACCAAAATGTTAACCGTGCTAGAACTTTACAAAAGGGGTGCAGATTCTGCACCCCTTTACCAGTAGCCCCGGTGGCAAAAAATAGTCACCGGCAACCAAGTGAGACATTGTATTCGAATACAAAGTCTAACCCTTTACCAGTAGCCCCGGTGGTGAATGATGCCATTAGTAAAAACGGACAAATGGCCGAAAGTACTACGGCAAAGGCTGGGGCTTGTCCAACTAAATGGACAAGCGGATGCCCGTACCGAGGTTAACCACGGTACGGCTGATAACAAACGAAACTGTGCAACCTTGCACAGTTTATCCCCAGCCAAGCCCGAAAAGAAAAGGCGGGGTTGGGGCTGGCTATGGTGGTTATTAGTCGCTGCGGTTGTCCTGGGGGCAATATGGCTAGTGGCGCAAGTTCAACTTTACTATTGGGGCGTGTAGTATAATAGAACATTAAAAACTAAATCATTTCAGCCGGCAGCCTGGCAGCCAGTCAGGATATGTAAGCTGCGCTAGGACAGACGGGGCCACCGTTTGTTACGCTGACGCTCACCAAGAGGGTGAGAGAGGGCCGAGTTAAAACTCGTGCCCTCTTTTTATTGCCAAAAATAAGGAGTTGAAAATGGAGAATTTAATAGACATAGGTATTAAGCCTTACTACAGTGATGATGTCATAGTGATATACCACGCTGATGCCAGGGAAGTGCTGCCCCTGATACCGGATAAAAGCATTGACCTAGTGCTGACTGATATACCCTTCAATGTGAACCTTGCCTATGAAAGTTATAGCGACAATTTGCCGATTAGTGAATATAGCCATAGCTGCGAACAGTGGTTTAGTTTGTTTGCCCGGGTCGCACCGGCTTTTATAGTAAAAATACCGACAAAGCATAGTCCTGTTGTATTACCCATCTTTGACCGGGTGCTAGGTTATATCTGGACGCTGATTCAGTATTCACCCAATGCCACTACCCACGGCCCCTTTAACTTAAGCCTTTATACACAATACCTAGTTGGTGGCCAGTTAAAGAAACGCCCCAGTTATGATGTAATCGTAAATACTAACAACAAAATTGAAACGGAACACCCGGCGGAAATGCCAGTAGTGCCGATTAAAAAGCTGGTATCACTTTTCACTGATACCGATGACATAGTGATTGACCCGTTTATGGGAAGCGGGTCGTTTATACGAGCCTGCAAAGATTTAGGGCGTAAAAGCATCGGCATAGAGATAGAAGAAAAATACTGTGACATAGCGGCTAAACGCTGCTCGCAAAGTGTTATGAGGTTAGGCGTATGAAAGCAAACAGAGACCCCTTTACTGGCTATGCCGACCCGCCCATAGTGCCCTGTTATAAGGACGACCAGGGGCGGCTATGGTGGTTATTAGTTGCTTCGGTTGCTAATTAGGTTACAAAAATAAAAAAAGGAGTAAAACAATGGAGAAAACAGAAGCTAGGTATGAATCCCCGGAGCAGATGGCAGCAAGGTACAACATCAAGTCGGTTGAAACGATTATGCGCAGGTTAAGGAAAGGGGAAATCCCCGGTGCTATCAAAGTCGGTAGGCTCTGGCGTATCCCCATAGAGGTAGCCACACCAACACCCCCGCCCCCGCCATTATCGGCAGAGGAAACAGCCGGCGACCCCGAAATAATAGCAGCCCAAAAGGAAAACGCCTTACAAAAGGTCAAGACGGATACTGCCATAGAAGCCGAGAAGGAGCGCAAGTCTAAGATGTTTTTGCAGGGTTGCCATGACTGCGAGGCTTTGCAGAAGTCAACCATTGAAAAGGATGCCGAGCTTGAGCAACGGGAATCACTGTTAGCCCAAAAGGAAACTGCCTTTAAGGGCAGGGAAGCCAGGGCAGAGAAGCTATCAGCAGAGGCAACAACGGACAAACAGGTTGCCCAAAGCATCCGCAGTTTTGGTACTGCCTTTAAGCAAGACGGCTACAACAGGGACAGGGTTGTAAAACTGCTAGGCTTTATCAGAAGCCGTTTTTATGCTTCGGGAATGGGGTCAGATGACAAAGAGGGCTTGGATGCCGTGAAGTCACTAGAACGGATTTGGCTACGCCAGGATACGCCCCTGCAAGATTCGCTGGACAAAATAAACGCTTTGGTACTGGCAAAAAAGAAGGCTTGACAAACCACCTAAAAAGTAGTATAGTGCGTATAATACTATGATGTACTGCCCGAAGTGTAAGAGCAAAAAGGGGATGCGGAAGGCTGGCTTTGCCTATGGCGCAAAGGGTAAACGGTTGCAAAGGTGGGCTTGCCGTAATAAGATTTGCTCTTTTAACACTATAAAACCGTTAAGGGGGAAACCAAAATGAGAGGCTACAGAATACGGAAGTTTACCCGGCAACAGTGGATTGCATTTGGGCTGGCGGTGGCTGACCTAGCCCTTTTGCTTTACCTGTTTAACTTTTCTATAGGTGTATATGGCGATCCCTGGGCTGCCTGGTATATGCCTATAAAATTCTTGATTGCACCGTGACAATGAAGTGGAAAATACGAAAACTAACGGCGGTAGAATGGGTAGTTTTTGCTGTGGTCATTTTATGGCTGATAGGCATAATTTTGCTTGCCTATTACTACCAAGACCCTAGCCACTACATACCCTGGTCGCCGGAAGGGGCAGGATATTACTAATCTTATGAAAAAGATGTCGAGGTATTTACTACTAGCACTAATATTGGTGGCTTTGTTTTTGCCTGTAATGGCTACCCCCGTTTCTGCCACCAGCACAACTTTTTATGCCTCTAGTTATAGCAATACCACCTTACAGGGTTATGGCAGTACCTACGATGCTGCTTGGACCAAAACTACAGGCGTTAAATTGTCTGGTTCTTATTTGGACATAGGCCAGGACTATTCATATGGTGACTACTTCATATATCGAAGCCCTATTATATTTGATACATCGGACATACCAGATGACGCTACCATTACAGGTGCTTCCCTGAAGGTACGGGCACAATCTAAACATGACCCTAATAGCTATATGGTACTTGTAATAACTGAGGGGATGCCCACCTACCCTCATGCCACTGTGTATAGTTCTGACTACAACAAGGCGAATTATAACACTACTTCTTTAGGTTCTAGGTCTGTTAGTTCCCTATCCCTTACGGGGTATTCTTATATATCCCTGAATTCCACAGGCAGGACTAAAATAAACAAAACGGGCGATACAAAGTTCATGCTACGTTCTAGCCAAGATATTGCGGGGAACACGCCTAACTTCTCCGGGGGCTACCCACAATGGGTTACTCTTTGGTCTAGTGATATGGGCACATCTTATGCCCCCCAACTTACAGTAACTTATACTGTCACTGTAGATGAACCAACTGTTACAACTGGCGATCCCCAAATATCTAGCATCGAGGAAAACTCAGTTAGAGTTTGGGGCGAAGTCACAGATGATGGTGGCGAATCATGTTCGGGCAGGTTTGAATATGGCACTACAGTGGCTTATGGTGATTACACAAGTTGGATTAGTGGGCTTACAAGCGATACTGCTTTTTCTGACGAACTGAACGGGCTATCTGCGGGGACACTTTATCACTATAGGGCAATAGCGTCTAATTCTGGTGGCACTGACGAAGGGGCAGACAAGTCTATTCTTATGAAGCCCTATAAACCTTATAGTGTTACCGTAACTTCTACATCAACTCAGAATACATTAGATTGGTCGAAGGGCGATGGCGCTGGCAAGACACGGATTTGGTTTAGGACTGATACATACCCCACAGCTTATGTCACTACCGGCCTTGAAGATGATACCGTATCATGCAATGGTACCGAGATTTACTTTAACAATGGTGTCACATATGACCATGTAGCCCTTGATAATGGTACTACCTATTACTACTTACTAATTAGTGAAAAAACGTCTACCTATACCCGCTATTCAGATTCGGCTTCATATGCCTATGGTACACCCGCAGCAGTAGCCGCCCCTACTGTTACAACTAATGCAGCTACAGGCGTAGGGGACACTTCGGTTACTATGAATTTATATCTAGGTAGTTTAGGCGGGGATACTGACGCTGATGTTAACTTTCAATACTACAAGGATGGTGACGGGGCATGGGGGGAATCTACCACACCAGTAAACAAGACTGAGCCTACTACTTTTGCCCAAGAGGTAACAGGGCTTGACGCTGCTAGTCTATACCACTTTAGGGCAAAGGCAGAAAACGTAACAGGTATAAGTTATGGTAGTTCCCTAGACTTTACTACAGGTGGTGCGGCAGCACCCCTTATGACAACAGTGGCCGCTTCTGATGTCCTGAAAACTACGGCTACCTTACATGGTACTGTTACTAATGCTGGCGGCTCCACTGTCACAGCACACTTTGAATGGGGGTTAACTACTGCCTACGGTTCTAGCTCTGGCACTGTCCCTGGGCTTACCACTGGTGACAGCGCCTATTTTAATGTTGATGGATTACTACCCGGAACCTTATATCATTTTAGGATTGTTGGCGTAAATAGCACAGGGACGGGTTACGGTGAAGATACTACCTTTACTACCCAAAGTCCGGGGTTGCCTACTGTAAGCACTCAAGCGGCAAGTTCGGTTGGTTCAAACTCTGCTGTGCTTAATGGGCTACTAGTTGATGATAGCGGGAGTGATTGCTCTGTTAGATTCTCTTGGGGGGACACGTCAGCTTGTGAGAATACTACCGGCTGGCAACCGGGCAAACAAAGCAATGATTTATTTAACTTTTCATTAGGTGGCCTTGATTTAGGCAAGACCTACTATTTTATAGCACAGGCGAGTAGTGACGGCGGCACTTCTGTGGCAAGTGGCTCTACTTTGACTTTCACCACTGTTTTTGGTGCCCCTACTAACTTAGAGGCTACAGCATTGTCAGCAACATCAGTGCAATTAAATTGGACACGTTCTGGCGATAGCACATATATCTATTACACAACTACTGAATATCCTGCGAGTAGGGCCGAAGGTGAAAAGATTTACTCAGGTGAGGGCACGTCCTTTTTACATTCTAATTTGGATCCCGGTGTCACATATTACTATAGGGCTTGGTCGTGGTCTGCCGGTGATATATTTAGTGACGGATACGCTGATGCCCTTGCTTCGACTATAGCTGCGGGTGCAGGCGAATTGGAACGCCCGGACACAATATCCCCCCCGCCTGTACCCGGAAGGCTTTTTAGCGCCCCTGATTATGAAAGGATGTCAGACTTCTTTATGTATTCATTTGTAAATGGGCTTGCCGAATCCTTTGCCATACCGAAGGGGACATTCTGGCTTGGTTTAGTAGTGTTCTTTTCTCTTATAATGGGGGTAAGTATATTCCTTTTAACCCACAGGCCACTTTTGGCTGCCCTGGGGATAACGGGGGTTATGGGCGTTGGTTATGGGGTTGCTCTTGTGCCATTATGGATTATCATTGTCTTAGGGATCACTTCTGGTGCCCTAATATATTTGGAGCAGAGAGGTTAAATGTCTCCTAAGTGGTTTATACTTGTAATAATGACTTGGATTACCCTAGCCATATTGGGGGGGTTTATTGAGGGCGCTTGGCTTGGTAGCGAAGAAACTGGTACGCTGAATACCCTTATGAACACACCCTTCGTAACCGGCGAAGGCAACCTTTTTATCCGTTTTGTCCAGACAGTTATTGACCCTACTGTATGGGGGGCAGTTGTCACAATAGCTACTTTTGATTTTGCTATGTTTGTAGGGACAATGGGAATATTCAGGTGGCTGTTTTTCCTTCCCTTGTCTATCGGATTTTTGTTTAGTTTGGCATTGTCTATAAGGGGGACTAGCGCAGGATGATTAAGAAGTTACATAAACTTACCGGGTATATACTGCCAGCGTTGCTAATAGTGGCTATGGCATTGCCTTTGGTATCTAGTCCGGCTTTTGCCGCTACTGCCCCTACGGTAACGGATGATGCGGTTTCAAATGTTACCGAGACTGCTATGCGATTAAACTATACGGTAACTGACACTGGTGGAGAAAACCCCCATGTATATGTAGTTTGGAGGCAGACGGGGCACTTTGAGACTTCTGAAAAGCGTGACAATGACTTACCTGAACTACTTGCCTATTGGGAAAACAGCGAAGATTGTGGGGTAAAGGCAGCCGGTTCTTATTTTGTAGACATTGCTGACCTTCAACCTCAAGCGGTCTACTGGAAGGTTATAGCTTCTAATTCTGGTGGCGTAGGTTATTCTGATGGTCAATCAGACTATCCTACTATGCCTGTCCCCACAGAAAGTTTTACATATGCATCTAATTCGCAGGCACACGCAAGGGCACCCAATGTATATTTTGCCCAAACATTTACCGCTATAGGTAACCATGATGTTTATGCTGTAGCAGTTTACAGTGCCGGAGGGAGTTCTTATGGGGATATTACAGTTACCCTAAAAGAGGTAGACGGTGCCAGTAAGCCTACTGGGGCTGCCCTAAAAACTAAGACAATTCCGATGGCTGATACTTTCCAGGGCTGGAATTGGTTTTACTTTGAAACACCTCAAGCGGTAGTAGATGCTACAGAATATGCCATAATCGTGCAATCTACTTACTCTGGTGCTTGGTGGCACTACTTCAAAATAAGGAAAACTGACAATTTATATGCAGATGGGGTAATGTGGCTAACCGAAGATAATGGCACAAGTTGGTCTGATTACGCTGGCGAAGTAGGGGCAGACTGCGATTTATGGTTCAAGGTTTATGATGCTGATGCGCTCAGGCGTTCTGACATTGAAACATTTTACCCTGATGCCTCAGATTTAACCGAGACTACAGCTACCCTTAGTGGGGTAGTATCATATATTTATGATTATGATACCGACATAACTTTTGAGTGGGGAACGACAGATGCTTATGGTAGTGAAACGGCCCCCGCTACTACATTATATACAGCACATGGTACCGAAGGCACACTTACTACAAAAGGAATAGATACACTTACTGCTGCTACCGAATATCACTACAGGATAAAAGCTGTCAATACTGAAGGGACTAGCTATGGGGCAGATGTTGAATTTTGGACACCTGACTATAGCGAAGAAGGAACGGTTGCTGTGGAGGATGCAAGTCAGTTTGGGGCGCTGTTAGCTAATCAGCGTAAGTCATTTTATGCACAAGGTAGATACTGGGTATTCTTTGCAGACACGTCAAGCGGCTACTTATCCTTTAAGTCTAGTACTGATGGGGCAACTTGGTCTACAGCTTCGGTGGCAGTAGGGGAATTTACTGTAGAGGATTATAACGACTCACAATTCTGTGTTACCTTTGATGGTGTTTACTTGCATCTTACAACTGGTAGACGTGACTACAAGTTAGCTTACAAAATGGGCACCCCCAATTCTAATGGGACTATAACTTGGAATTCAGCCGGGACTCAAGAGGCAATAGGGGAAGCAATAGAGGGCAAACTATACACGGCACCATTCATAACCACTGATTCAGATGGATACCCTTGGGTGTTTGTAGGAACCTGTGATGTATCAGATTTGAATGTGCAGATATTTAGGTCAACCACAAAGAATGGAACCTGGACTCCCGCCGCCGGTTATCCTAAAGAGTTAGCTTGGGGTACTTTTTGGCAAAGGGGGATAGCCTTACCCCTCGATAATGGCGATATGTATTTTATTGCGGGTAGGAGAGGTAATGCTTTGTTTGTTTATAACGGGGCGGAGCAGCTAAAAGGTATGAAATACACTGCCTCAACTGACACTTTTGGTGCCCCTGATTCTATAACTACAACTTCTATGGACTACATAGGTGATGCGAACTATGATCCGTTTGCCCTCTTTTCTGCTGTTTCGTGGGGCGGGGATGTTTACCTTGTTTTTACTAATTCTGATGGGGAACTAAAGTTCCAAAAATATACCTCGGCTACGGATATCTGGAGTTCCGAGGAAACCCTGGCTACAGGATTAGCCCGTAGGACAGCCCCGGCGCTAACAGTGCATGATGTAGACGGAAAACTATATGCCTTTTGGATTGATGGGAATTATATCTATTACAAAGCCAGGAGTACCGCCGGTGTTTGGGATGGTACTGCTACGGTGGCAAAGTACGAAAATACTATAGGTAATACTGCAAATATAAATACATGGGAACACTCCGTAGAGGGAAAGACTGCCGTGACATATAGGACTACTGACACTACCGAAGTGGGGTTTATTCACGGAGATGCAGGGGGAGATTATAGTATAAAGTTCTTTACCCTGAGTACTGGTTTTTCGGTGGGCACAGACACCCCGGCTAATGTAACCACTACAGGTGCCACCTTACAAGGGCACTTGGTAGATGATGGGGGGGAAGCTAGTAGTGTTCGCTTTCAATGGGGGTTAACTACTGCCTACGGTAATGAGACAACTTGGCAAAGCGGGATGGAAACAGGGGATACCTTTAGCCAAGCCATCACAGGGTTATCCCCTAATGTTGTCTATCACTTTAGGGCACAGGCAAAGCACGCTGATTTATCTACTGTAAGTGGGGCAGATTTAGCCTTTACTACTTCAAGTGTTGGGCTACCTACTATCGCAACGGGGGAAGCTGCGTCAGTTATGGAAACAACTGCTACTTTGCAAGGTACATTAACAAGTCTTGGTGATTATTCCCCTGTTTATGTTTACTTTCAGTATGGGTTAACTACCGGCTACGGCAATACTACGGCAGAGCAGACAAAAACTAGCACAGGTGGCTATAATCAGGCTATAACAGGGCTAATTACAAATACAACCTACCATTACAGGGCGGCTATAAGATACGATGGTGCTAGTTATATATATGGGGACGATGCCACCTTTACCACTACTGTTGCAGGGCTTCAACCCCCTACTAATTTTACGGCTACCAGGGGGGATACCACAGTGTCATTATCATGGGTAAAAGCAAGCGGGGCTACTAATACACTGGTTAGGCGGTCTACAACGGCATATCCGACTACTACCAGTAGTGGGGTATTGGTTTACAATGGGATAGGTATAAGCAAAACGGATACAGGGCTTACTAATTCACAGGCTTATTACTATTCAGCTTGGAGTGAAAGTGACGGGGTATATTCTGGTACTTATGCCACAGCCTATTCAGGGCCAGCAGGGACAGGTGCCGGTATATTACCAGCACCAGACGAACTTTATTTATGCAATGTTTTAGTTGTTGAAAGTTATCAGTCTCAAGGCGACCAGCTAATAGTGTTTCAATATAATATTGGTTATGCTAGCGGTGATCCTTCGCAAAACGCTAGAGACTTCTTTGCCTTTGAAGTTTATGACGGGGCAACATTAGTGGCAAGGGCACCTGTTTTGGCATGGGGGAATAAGCCGGGTTCCGTCTATCTATCGCCTACCAATGCTTTGGTATGGGGACAGGCGTTTACCCTAAAAGTGGTTGGGCTGGCAAGCCAGTGGGATACAATACCACAAGCATCTATAGCAGTACAGGATTATGACTGGACTTATGACCGGGAAGATTTTAAGAGCCAACTTAGGGATTGGTGCGTTATCATAGCCGGGGTAATTGATACAACATGGGTAACCCATTCTGCGGCGGGGGATATGTTGTCTGATACAGCTTGTGCGATATTCAACAGCACTATACCGGCCATATCGTCTAGGATACCAGACCTTTGTAGCACCACTGTAGGCTTTGTTGATATCGAACCAAAAAGCCATACAGATGAAACACAAAGGGGCTTGACCACTGATAATTTAGGCCCACAAGTCAATGCTATTTTAGATAGTGGGGCAGATATATTTGGTATGGATTCGGGGGCAAGTTTCGGCTCTATCTTGGCTATAATTATCTTACTAGGGTTTGCCATTGGGCTAGGTTTTCTTAGTCATAGCACTGCCTTTACTCTGATAGGGGTTACGGCGTTGTCATTCGTGTTTTTGTGGGGTGGGCTGATAGCTTTGGCATGGGTTATGGTAATAGCCGGTATCTTAGTGCTTTATATGCTATATAAATTAGTCGTTGGGGGGGTATAAAATTATGAGTATGGGGCGATTCCTTTTAGGGTTAGCGCTAATATTCGGGGGCATAGTTGTTGTGCCCTATTACAAACTGATACTAGAGATACCTATTGAAATTATTGAAAGTTTTGAACTAGAATTAACAAAAGAGTTTACCTTTTTCTTAGACGTGTTCCCGATGTTTGTTATAGTAGTGATATTCGCTGCCGGGGGATGGTTTATAGTTAGTAGTTTTATCAGGAGAAGTGAATCAGGTAATGAAAGAGGGTAAGTTTTCCTTGTCGTGGTTTATAAAAGTGGCGATTACTAGCGGTGTTTTGTTTTGTATGGGCATTATTAGTGGCTGGTATCTTGGCACAGGGACACTTCCCCCTATTGGGCAAAAGACTATAGTTATATTGCCACCTGAGATTGCATCTAAGGACTTGAGGGAAGTGACAGCAGCAGTTGAAGTAGACAAGACAAATGAGCAGGTTTACAGGGAAGGGTTTAATTGTGTTGATTACGCCTGGAATGTTATGCGGGCTTTGCAATGGAAGGGAATCAATACGGCCATAGTAGGCGTGACCTATGAGGATGGATCACGCCATGCCTTAATTGCTGTTCCTACCTCAGATAAGGGGTGGGTATGCTTTGAACCTGAAACGGATGCAAGGGTTAAGCCTGTGGTGGGGGGATATTATCACGGCAAAAAGGTAACGAAAGTCGAAGTCTTGACAATGAAGTGGGTTAATATTAAGCAATTTGAGGATCACCCTGTTTTTGGTATAACTACCGAGGAGGCCGTCAATGAGTAAAGGAACAAGCCCCGGCGTCACTGTCAGGGGGGAAGGTTACGTTGTTGCCCCAAAGACTAAAAAGGTGGCGACTCCGCCTAATAGCCCCGGTGTGAAAGTAACGGGAACGGGGTATGTAGTGTCAGAGCCAATAACCAAAGCCGAGGCAAAACAGGCTGGCGTAACCAGGATAACTACCCCTGAAGGGGTAAATATAGAAGCCGGTGGTTTTGTAGTCGCACCTACTAAGCAGGAAATTAGGGCTATAGAGGCAGAAGTAAAAAAACAACGTCCTGATTTACGCCCTGGTGAGAATGTAACTGTCACAGTAGTGGCTACTGATGAGCCGATTGCCACTAGAACTATTGTACATGGCTCCGGGGTAACAGCCCATGAAGTAAAAGACAATTTTGACAATATGAAAGCTAGTGGTGAGATTCCCAAAGGCGCTAAATTTGAGGGTTACGACAATAAGACGGGGGAGATTAGTTATAGTGTGCCACCCCCTACCCTTGACGAATCTATAGCTAAGTGGCGGGCTGATGGTATGTCTGAAGTTGAAATAGCGATAATAAAGCCCCTGCATCAATTCTCAGACCTGATAACCTATACCTTTTCTGATACTGATACCCGGACTATAGGGGCAAGTTTACGCAAGACTTTTAGCAGGGAAAGGCGAGCAAATGACCCTTCGGGTTATTGGTCCGATGTTGGTTCGTTGGCATATCTTACTGCCGTTCCTTTCGCATGGGCAGGGGATACTTCAGGGATGTCAACCCGTTCTATAATAGCGAATACTGCCATTGATATTGCCTATATAGGTTCTATTTTGTTGGGTGGTGGCTTAAAGGGTTTAAGCGCTAGCAAGATTATGAAAACAGCAAAGGCCGCCGGTAATGCTTCTGTAAAAATGGATAGGGCGCTTAGTCAGTTAGCAAGTACACCCGTTGAAAGCACCAGATATACCCAAATGGCTAGTAAAACTCAGAAGGCTATACAGACAAGCCATCTGGCAGACCTAAAGTTTACTACCATACTTGAAAAGGTGAGGCTTACCACTGGCGAATTAAGTAAATTGGAAAAGTATAGTAGGATAAAGGGCTTAAAGAAGGCCATAATTGATGTGTCTAAGGCACAAACGGATTTAGAAAAAGCATGGCAAACAGCCGATAAAATGAAAAAGAAGTATGGTGTAAATAGCCCTCAATACTACAAGGCTTTACAAGGGGTGGGTGGGGAAGGTTATCAGCCGAGAACTGCTGGTTATCAGCCGAAAATAGATTTAGTCGAAGTAGCCAGACTTGAAAGTGTTGTAGATAAGGCCAAAGCACAACTTAGGTCAGCACAGTCAAGATTAAAGTGGGATAGCCCGGAAGTGGCAAAAGCAAAAGCAGCCTATGAAACTGCGAAGGATGCCTTAAATGATGCTAGGAAACCCCCCTATCAGTTTGGGGTAGATATAGGGAAGCCGGTAAAAGGTCAGAAGGTTAAACCTGGGGTATCACAAGCACAAACTACCTTAAACACTGCCCTTGAGAACTTTCATAATAAATTAAAGCCACGTTATGATTTTAAGCCTACGCCAGAGTTTAAGGGTTATGCAATGAAATGGCGGCAGCAATTATTCCCTATTTTAGTTGAAGGCGAACCGAAGATAACACCCCTTTCTGGCCGGGGCAAGGGTGTACAATTAGCCGTGTTAGAAAAGACAAAGCCAAAGGTGGAAATAAAATCATTCCACGATTTGAAGTTGAAGCCTATTTTTACCGAGAAGGCGGCCCCTAAGACAAAGGTAAAAGCGCCAAAGGTGAAAAAATCACCCAAAATTAAACCTACTATCAGGACTATTACTACGACAAAAGAATTTGTAGAATACGAGCCGGGTTATCAGCAAAAAGTAAATGCAAGACCAGACATTAGGGATTTGCAACAGCAGGTTACAGAGATAGTAGGATCACCTTTAGAGGGAACGAAACTGAAAGTAAGCAGTAAAACATCTGTTCGATTGACACCAGCAGAAGTTACTGATGTTAATGTTAAACTTTCGGTTATAACGAGGGAAGCTATAGAGGCGGCTATCAAGGCTATGAACGCTAATCTTACTAAGAACCAAGTTAGGGAAGCGGTTGAAACTGCGATAAAGATGCAGCTTAGAGCTATTACAAGGGCAAAGGTAAAACAGGCGATCAAGACAAAGACGAAAGCCATAACTAAGGCTGTCACGGAAACAGTCCTGAAGCTCAAACTAACAATAAAAATCCCCCCGCCGAGAGTTATTTTGCCAGATGGTTCAGGGCATACACTTACCAAAGCAGAATTGATGGGGGCTGCTGGCTGGAAGCAGGGCTTTATCTATAAAATGACATTCCCCCCTTACGGCATAAACAACATAGTCAATAGCCGTAAGCCTATACCGGGTATCAAGTATTATGATGGGGCAAGGTCAGCTTATAAAAGCATTGTCAAGCTAGGTGGTAAGTTGCCAAAGACTATTGAAAGGGATATGGGCATAATGGACATTACAATTACCACGCCAAAGGGCGGACAACCCAAAATAGCCTTTAAGCCTGATATTCTGCAAAAGACTACTAAGACTAGGGTTAGAAAGCGTCCTAAACGCAAAAGGAATAGGCCGAGTTCATTGGCTACATTATCAACTATGAGGTTTATTTAACTAAAAAAGGGGGGTGCAATGGTAAAGATACTTTTATCCGGGTTGTTCGTGGTAGGGGTTGGGGCGTTGGTGTTCGTTGCCTTTAATAGTGGGGCAGTTCCGGCAAGTGGCAAAGCAGATTCATTTACTAATGAGGATGGTGTCACTATAAGCGTAGATAAAACGCCGGTTTTGGATGCCCTAGACATTGTAGGCCAGGGGTATATTGAACAGCCAGATGGCACAATCACTATATACCTAAAGTGAGCAATGATAGGTGTAGGGTTTAGTAAGAAGGGCAAAATAAAACTAGCGGCCAGTTACGAGGATAATGAATTTGACTTGGCTGTTAGTTTTGGTGAAGCATTAGCCCGTCACAATAAGGGCACAGTTGAGGTCTTTTTATATAAGAAGGGGATAAAAAAGGTCAAGACACTCAAAAAGATAAAGTTGGTCAACACGGGCTTTTTGGGGTTAAGACGGAAGGTGGTAACTAAGTGAAGTCTGAAAAGCTGATTAAGCACAGGAAACTAGCAAGGGGCGAAAAGCCTGATAGCCCATTTTATACCTTTGTTTGGGAATGGATGCTAATACCCGTTGATATGTTTGACCAATACTATGATATTTACGGGGAGATTAAAGACGTAGCACTAGGTAATGATCTGGCAAAGCGCAATTAAATGAAAAGGTTTATTAAACCAAAGTGGCTTTCCATTCCTATAGCAGCAATACTAATAGTAGCTTTACTCTTAGTAGTACTACCCCCTAGGGTATCTGTTACTGGTAGTAATGGTCTTGTTAGTATTGCTCTGGCGCATGAGGAAGCATCCGGTACTCCAGCATATCAAGTTCTTATACCTAACGGCGAAGGAAGTGAGACTGGCCTTCAGGTATTCCCCCCTAAATTGCAAGTTGATGGTAAGGATAACTGGCTGGCAGTTCAAAGCCCAGATGGGCTAGATGTTCCGGTTGGTATCCCCGCCTATGACACCGAGGGAGACTGTATCTCGGTAGACAGATATAGCGGGGCAATCAAGGTAGATTCATTAACCAGTAGTTTGGTAATCACTGCCGGGGCATTGAGCGACAAGTGCAAGTATGATATAGAGGTTTCAGACTATGACCTCTATGGTGGTGAGTCACAGGTTATTACCAAAGAGGACAAGACTCAAAAGACAGTTGTTACCGATTTAAGGGCAAAGTTCAGGAGTTATGTCTACGGTTCCGGCTCAGACCTTTACCAACTAGAGGATACCCCACAAAGACAAGAGGAATTAGCAGGTAAGAGCTTAGAAATTACGGCAGTCAGAGTATATGCAGTTGTTATAGCAGAAGCAGGGGCAACAAAGGCAACCGCCTCAACTAAGATACTAATTGATGGCAAGAAGTATAATGGTGATACTATCCCCTTAACTTCAACTGAGCAAAGAATAGGCACTACATACCTTACCAACCCCGCAACTGGATTATCTTGGACTTGGCAGGACATTGACGACTTGCAGGTAGGGGTAACTCTAAAAGATGGTGAGTTATCTTATGTTTATGTTGAAGTTGAGTTGGTAGTCCACTCACAGACATTTTTCCCCATAGATCCAGTTGAAGTAACACCAGGAACAATCAATACTTTTGTGGATGTTGATGTCAGTGCCTATGTTCCAGCTGGAGCTACAGGAGTAATACTTCACGGAGTCAATACTTCCTCCAGTAGCTACTTCTTTGGCGTAAGAAAGAATGGGAGTACAGACATTTTCGTTTCTTATCTCGCTTCTAATAATGGACCCCACTGTTGGTTAGCAATCGGTATAGATGAGAGCAGAATCTTTGAAGCCCTAATAGGTAATACTACTTACAATGATATACAGTTAGTTGGCTATACTATGTCGGGAGTTACCCTCTTTACCAACGCTTACGATAAGTCAATGACTACTCTTACTACCTGGGAAGATATTGACTGCCATACTGAAGCGCCTAGTGCCGTAGGATTGATTTTCTTAACTAGTTCAGATAGTAGTACTTACCGTACTGTAGGTATGAGGGAAAATGGAAGTACGGATAGTAGAACAGCTACATCTCGCTATCATAATTCGTTAGGTATTATCATTGGGTGTGATGGGGGGCAAGTATGTGAAGGTTATATTGGGAATACAAGTATGGACTTCAAACTCGAGGGTTATATAACCGACGGCTGTACTTTTAACACTAACGCCACTGATGTAAGCTTGGGAATTACCAATGAGTGGCTTGACTTAGCAGCTCTTCCTACTGACTCAGTTATAGGCTTTATTGAAGTAGCTTCTTCATCGGGTAAGTACTATTATGGTTTGCGGGAGAATGGTTCTGCGGAGGATATTTACAAAGAAAGTGGTCACCATCCCTGGGCTATTGTTGAGTGTGATGCTAGTGGGATTATAGAAGGCAAGATAGCAAATACTAATACTGATTTCTTTGTTGTTGGCTATGCTACAGGAGGGCCACCACCGGAACCAGAGATAACTAACACTCAGGCAACTTGGAATATAGGCCACGTCCAAGCAGGTAATGTTAAGTACTTTAGTGTAAATGGCGAGCAGGATGATGACTATGCCCTGATAACCAATACCGGGGGTGTGGCGGTTGATGTGCAAATACAGGGGCTAGATATAGAGGGCGGGTCTTATGACTGGACATTGGGAAGTTCGGCGGGTGACCAAACTTATAGCCTATACGCTAATTCAGAGGCCAGCCCAACAGTCTATGATATTGAGGTTAAAAAGGCAGACTATAGCTATCTTTGTGAGGACTTGGCAGTTGAGGGCACTTATAACTGGTCAATGAAGTTTACTGCCCCTACTGCCCTTAACCCCGCAGATGACGGCTTACAGAAAAGCACTACGATAACTTTGGTGGCGATAGCAGCAGACTAACGCCTATGGTCGGTTAGGCTTTGTGTTAAAATAAAAAGAAAGGAGGTAAAAAAATGAAAAAGAAACTTTTGGCGGTAGCCCTAGCATTGGCAATAGCGGTGGGCGCATTATTCCCTGCGGTAGCTCTAGCTGCTAACCCCGAAGTCGGTATTACTGTCTATGGTGACATAATCGCCATTACCAATTCACAGGATACCTGGGCAGTGGGCCATGTGACGGCGGGTGGGGCAGCAGTCTACTTTAGCGCTGATGGCAGTGCTGACCCTGACTATAGCCTAATTACTAATACAGGTAATCAGGCCGTAGACATACAAATTCAGGGCACAGACCTTGAGGGTGGGGATTATGACTGGACTTTAGGGGCAGCAGCCGGTGATAAAGTCTACCAGCTATACGCCAACACCGAAGGCGCACCAACAGTCTATGATGTTGAGGTTAAGTCGTCTAGTTATGTTGACCTGACAACTAACCTAGCAAAAGCTGGCGCTTATGACTGGTCAATGGAGTTCACGCCACCCACTGTCTTTGATGCTGCCGATGATGGTGGGGCAAAAACGGGGACTGTTACACTGGTAGCCAGGTTGCACACCTAACAAATGAATAAGCACTGGTGGAAAACCAGCAAACGGGCTTGAAAGCCTTTGCGCAGAGGATAGACCTAAAAGGGAGTTGGCTATGAAAAGATTTTTAGTAGCCTTGTTGCTAGTTGTTGCGTTAGCTCTGGTGGCTTGCCCTGCCACTACCCCATCAGGGAATGGTAGTTTTGAGCCGGGGACTAGAGACTTACCACCTATCGGTGATTCCCCGTCTGCCCATATTACCTATGAGGGCAACCAGAAGGTGCAAAGTTTAACCGAAGGCTTTGGGGTTTACGGAAGCAAGGTTGAACTAGATGGCATTTACCCTGGCTGGTCGGGGATTATACCCCTGACTATACTAAACGGGCAGGATAGAGACAGGCTTTTTGTGCTATCAGTCCAAAGCCCCTCAAACCCCAAAGAGGGATATGAGCCTTTGCCAGAAAAGTACCTTTTTTGGGTGAACATATCACAACCGACAATTACTGTGATAAAAGGCGGTAGTTACCAAGTGCCTATCACAGTGACAATGCCGGATAATGCTGACTACAAAGGCAAAAAGGCAGAAGTCAGGATTTTAATTGAGGACACCACCCAAACGGGGCTTGTGCAAATAGCGGTTGAAAGCCGGTGGTTTATCATAACAGAGGATTAAATTGCGGAAGTATTTACTGGTAATACTGCTGGCCTTGTGTTTATGGCTGATGCCAACTATGGCGTTGGCTGCTAACCCTACTGTGACCATAACAGTTAGCGTTTGGAGAGTAGGGTCACCTTCGGGCTTTACCCTGACTTATATTAGTGACTATGAAGTGCAAATTGATTGGGTAAAGGGCATTGATGCCGAAAACACGATGATAAGGGCAGCTATAGGTAGACCACCAACAAGCATTACCGATGGCATAGAAATATATTATGGTGACGGGACTACAGCCCAAAGTTGGATTAACATGGAAACGCTTGGTGAGCCTGTCTACTACAGGGCATGGTCACAAAATGCTGATGGCTTCTGGTCGCCTGAATTTGTTGAGGACCAAATAGAGGGGGTGAGTATGTTACTAGCAATTTTAGTCGGTGCAGCGATAGCACTATTAGCCTTGAGCCTTATATTCAAAAAGGGCTTTCTATCCTTCGGTGCTGCCGGTGTTTGGGTAGTGGCAAGCGTCTTTTGTTTTAGCAGGGCACTAGAATATTGGGACACCTACTTTAGCCTAGCCTTTTTGTTTATGGCATTTGTCCTAGCTTGTGCCTTTGCACCTTTGGCTTGGCGTGAAACCACCCCGGACAGCGAAAGGACAGAGGAAGATTCACTGGTAAGTGGGTTGCGAGAGGAAATGGCAGAAAGGGATAGCGATTTAGGCCAGTGGGGTTTTCTTTATAAGGGTAATAGCAGAAGAAGGCGACTTAAAACTAAAAGGCGGGTATAACCTTTGACAGTTTATGATGATAGGGATTTAACCGAAGCCCAAGCAACGGCTGTTGTAGATAGTATGATTCGCCGGTGTAACCGAAGGGTTAGGGCGATAAGACAGAGGCGGTCAGCCTACTATCAGGAACAGGAAATTGACGATGGGCCAGAAATTGATATGTCAATGAGGCAAGAGGGTGAAAGCTATAGCGATTGGTGGGAAAGGATAGGTTGCAAACAACACAATGCAAAGCCCTGGCAATTTATATAAAAGCCCACCAGACAACGCCACAGCCGTATATAACCCCTTTAGGGGGTTGGGTAGTATTAAACCATAGGAGGGCAAGATGGACATAGGTAATTACAGGCTAAAGACAATTCCCCTTAATATCGTTTTGCTGGAACGCAACAAAAAAGGGAATTATAGGGACATAGGCTTTTACTCTACCCCTGCCCAAGCCCTTGATGCACTTGTTGACCGGGAAGTGTTAGGGACAGGCTTAAAGGATTTGGAAACAGTAACCCAAAAGCAAAACGAGTTATACCGGCTTATACAGCAGCTAGCCCCAAGCTCTGTGTAAGATACCCCCTTTACCCCCTTCCTTGTAGGTTAGAGGGGGCGAGGTAGTAGTAAACCGCTACCTTTGCCCCTTCGCCTACCCTATACAAGCTACAGCCCACCAACAAGGCATACGGGCTATTAAGCCTATTACCAAGTAACTTACTATACCCTATTATCCTTATAGCCCTAGATTTGCACTACAGCGTGTCTCACAGGGGGTCAAAGCTAACAAGGTGGGCATATACCATTGATACCCTATCGGTATGGCATAGATATCATATACCAGTGGGGCGATACGCCATTAGTCCACGCACAACATCTTACCCCTTGACATTAGTTAGGTAGTATGGTAAAATCTTAATTATGAAGTGTCCAGAGTGCGGAAGCACCAATCTTATGAAGTTTGGCAAGAAGTTCGTAAAAGACCTTGTTACCGGGGAGAGGCACCGGGTCCAGCAGTACCAGTGTAAGGATTGTGGC
>Ga0315549_1001832_pt1 | contig 21290 bp, 29 predicted proteins | sample SalMarSW160200MG_FD_203101 | JGI IMG/M metagenome (GOLD analysis project Ga0315549, IMG submission 203101) | Salt marsh sediment microbial communities from the Plum Island Ecosystem LTER, Massachusetts, United States - Salt Marsh Sediment SW1601-200 ... | reverse complement strand
CACAATTAAATTCTTCACCACAATTATTTGTTTGGATTCCGCAAACTCCTGTTATGCAAACTTCTGCCTGAGTTTCACAAACAGTTGCCTCAACACAACTTCTTGTAACATCATCACAAATTTTTCCTGTTGCTGAACAATTTTCTACAACAGAAGTTGTTGAATTATAATCACATTCATTTTCTGAATTGCAAAAATAATTATAATTATCAATTACAACAGTATTTCCGGAACAATAATTTCCTGAATTAGCAATACCAGTGCAATTAGAATCAACAGAACATTCCAATCCAACATTTGAATTATTTTCATTTGGTGTTGTTGTTTCAACAATTCCCAATGGGGATTCTGACTTCTCCCATGTATCTTTTACATCACCAACAACTTCTTTTCCTGATTCCAATCTAAATACAGGAGCAATCTGAATTTTCTTTATATTATCAACATCAATTAATTCCAAAATAAATTCATAACTTTTCCTCTCATATTCCTTCAAAGAGCCATTGATTGTAAAAATCTCAGAATTATCTTCATCAAAAACTATCACCTTGATTCCGACAAATTCTCCATCTCCGGGATTTCTTTTTATTTTAATTAAAATTGAATTTGTTTCATTATTTAACTGAACCTGGTCAATTGCCAAATCCAATGTGAATTTTCCCAATGAAACCTGCTCTGTTCCCTGCATCACAACATTTCTTACAACAACCCAAAGTATTCCAACAGCAACGAAAACAAGTAATAGAATTAATAATGTAGAAACTATTGTCGATAAACCTCTTTTCATGAGATTAATAAATAATTTACATTAATAAATGTTTTTAAAACATTAACAATCATTATCATTTTCCGGCGTGCATCCATTTGGACAGCAACCATCATTATGATAACATAAAACAACATCTGAATTAACACAATTATTCATTTCATTGCAATAATCTAAAGTACATGAATTTCCATCATCACAACTCAAATCATTTTCACAGGAAATTTTTCCGGAATTATTCTCAATATAAAACTTTTCATCTGACTTCTGCAAATCAAAGAGAGCAAATACAAAAAAAGAGCAAATAACTAAAAATAAAAAAACCCCTACCACAAAAATCAAAAGTCCTTTATCTTTCATTAGTATCCTCTGTTGACATCTGCTTTTCTTTCAAGAACTTCAACTCTTTGCTGTAACCGGTAAATCTGGTTAGACAAGTCCTCAATTTTATCAGTCATATCTAAAATTCGTTTAGTTAATTTTTTTCTTCGTTCATTCATTCCTCCAATAGGATTTTCTGAATTTGAGAAATCTGCATATCCTGACGAAGAATCACTGCCTGAACCTGAAGAAGTTGAAGCAACATCTGCACTTCCAAAAATCCCAAACATTCCTCCTGAACCAGAATTTTCTGAAGAATTTTCTGAAACTCCCGACGACATTCCTTCACGCAAAGCATTTTGCTTTTCCTGCTGCTTTCGATAATGCTCTCCCAAATCCACAAAATCCTTTTTCTTTTTTTTAAACAAACCCATTAAAAAAACAAACAATCAAATCTTTTTAAATTTTTGTTGTTTGCAATATAAATAAAAATTTAGCCCTCTTTCACAAATAAAAACTTTAATAAATAGGAAAACATTTAATTTAATATGGTAGAGGTAAAAACAATTTCTGAGATGATTGCAGAAATAAATCCAAAATATAAAAACGGACCTGATGCAGAGCACAATTTAATGTATGACTCGCCTTCAGAAGGACTTGAGCCGGTTTATTTTTTCATTCTTGATTTAATGGAAAGTTTTGGTTTAAATCCAGAAAAACTAATTGACAATTTTTCTTCAACACCTGGCTCAGGACACTTTGGTGAAATGGGACAAAGGTCAGCAATAATGCAACAGCAAGGTTCAAAATTATTAGGAGACATAAACACAGTTCTAAGAAGTGTATTAAATTTAATTTATGATTTGCGTGATTTCAGAATTCGTCTGGAAAGTTACGAAGGTTTAAACTCCAATGACAGTGCAACCCGCGACGCTGCACGACTTTCATTAAAACAAATCTGGCTTGACAAAGTTGATATGCAAAAAGGAAACTCTTCAGTAAAAGCAATGGCTCTGACTCAGGCAGGTTTCGTGACTTTGCTTGACGCTTTCCTCGCTGCAAAAGATGAAAAAGATGTTGAAAAACTTGACTTAAATGAAAGAGTGAAAAGAATCTTAAAACCAAGAATTCAGGAATTTAATTCATGGATTTCCCAATCAGAAAGAGAATTAAAAAAACGTTATGAAATTGAAAAAACATATTTGCGAAGCCAGCTGAAAAGTTTGCAGATTTATTCTCGTTGGGCAAAGCCGTATTTGAAAGCAGCAATGGAACTTGAACAAAAAGATCAAAGCAGGGCACCGGATTTCATAAAGGTCTTTGATACAATGATTCTTGAATTAACTCTTTTGGGAAAAAATAAACTTGACTCAAAAGCTCTTGCACTTGAAGGCGAATTCCCTCGGGATTTTGCAAAAGAAAAATTCCTGAGAAAATTCAAACGTGATTATTACTCTTGTATTTTAGTGCAATTCCGTTTTAGGGGAATCCCCCAAAAAATCCAGCAAGGCGGACATTTCTCATTCGGCGGCAGAGCAGAAATTTCATTCAAAGCATATGCCTTAAACGACGACGAACTTGCAAAACTTGACAAAGAATTAAATGATTCTGACATTGGAGATGTTTTAAGTTTAGTTGAAGGCGCAACAGATGAAAGCATTGCACAATTAAAAGAAGACATTGATTATTATCTAAACGAAGAACCTGAAGAAGAAAAAGAAAATAAAAAACCAAAAGACCAATCAAACCCTTTTTTAGCATTGTTCGGTGTTTATGACAAGCAGGAAAAACCTAAAGAAAAAATACAAAATAAAGAAAAAAACTTAGAAAACATTGAAAAAGACAATTGGTATGAAAAAGAATTTTTTAGAAAAACAGCATCAACAAAAGCAGTTGAAACCGCTTTCAGTTTATTTGATTTATACAAAAAAGCTCATGGTATGTCGAGTTTTACATAATCAAAATGAATACTTTAGCAATAATTACAACAATTTTTGGAATAGCAATGAGTTTCGGTTATTTTACCCAAACTTATAAAATAATAAAGACAAAAACAGTAAAAGGGGTATCACTTGCAACATATTTTTTCTTTCTTGTGGGAATCTCAATGTGGTTTATTTATGGATTAACAATAAAAGATTATCCAATACTAATCAGCAACGCTGTTTTTCTAGTCGGGGCAATTGCAGTGATAACAACATTTTTAATTTACAGGAAAAATAAAAAATGATTAGGGCATTTTTATTTGATAGAGACGGAGTAATCTTGGATTCAGAATTTGCACACATAAATGCAGTTATTGAAACCTTCAAAAAGTTTGGAATTAAAATAAAAAAATCCGAACATAAATTAATAATCGGCAGACATCCTGATGATTATCTTCCCAAATTAAGAAAGAAATATGATTTTTCAATTGAAGAATTTTGGAAAGTTGAAAATGTTTTGTATTATAAATATTTTAACAAAGCCCCTGTTTTCAAAGAAGTTGTAAAACTAATGGGAAAATTAAAAAAGCAAAATTACAAAATTGCTTTAACAACTTCTTCTGATTTGAAAACAACAAAAATGCTTTTGAAAAGAATAAAAAAACTTAATGATTATATTGATGTAATCATAACTCGAGAAAATTATAAAAAAAGCAAACCAAACCCAGAACCTTATTTAGTTACAGCTAAAAAATTAAAAGTAAAACCAAACGAATGTGTTGTTGTTGAAGATTCCTTGCCAGGATTAAAATCTGCAAAATCCGCAGGAATGAAATGCATAGTTATTCCAACAGGGTTAACAAAAAAACAAAATTTTAAAGAAGCTGATTTAATTGTAAAGTCTGCTAAGGATATTAATTTGGAAAAATTTTTGAATTAAAAAAAGGGCACCAATTTTTTGGTCTTTTTTGAAGAAATTCTTTTTTGCCCATCAGAAATACCTTCGCAAATATTTTCTAAATTTTCCATTTCACAAGGAACCATTAACTTACCTTCAATTTTATTGGGAGCATTAAATTTAGATTTATTCTTTGACAAATTAACAAAATCCACTAAAAACAAAGGAGCTCTTGGAAATTTTTTACCCAAAGAAAAATCATAATCTTTCACAAGTTCATAATCCCTTGAACCTTGGTTAAAAACCTCCCCGATTTCATGCCCAAAAGTATATGCTTCTCTCGGAGATAATTTATTCTCAGAATTTCTGCTAAAATACGTGGAAACTACCTGAAAAGAATTTCCATTTTTTACAAACGCGCATGCCAAAAGTCCTTTATCTTTTCGAAAATGTTTAAGTGTCTTTGAATCTAATTTCAAATTCAAAGGATAACCAGAATTTTTATAGAATATTATCTGCGAATTTCCTTTGTTTTCAATAAGATGCTTCATAATTCCATTTGCATAAAACATTCCGACTGAAATTTTATTTTTTTCTTCCATAAATTTTTTTAGAATTTCAACCTATTTAAACCTTTCTATAGTGTTATCACTTCATAACAATAAAAATAAGTGATTCAAGAACAACACAAACTTAATCAAAAAATTAATATAATCCTTTTTCCACAATAAACTATGCCAAAAAAAGAGAATTCTAAAAAAGACAAAAAAAATACAAAAGAAAAAACTGAAAAAGAATCTAAAGAAGAAAAAGTTTCACTTGAAGAAAAAGTCAAGGAAATAAAAAAAGAGGTTCCAAAAGAAAAAAAATCAAAAGACATAATTCCTGAATTCACAGAATCCCGAACAAGAAATTTTCTTAATTTTTTAAACAGAAATTCATCAGTGACATTAGATAAGGGAAATACTTTTCAGGAAATTTCAAATCCTCTTGAATTAAATTTAGAACAGGAAACATCAAAACCAGAAAATAAAAATTCCAGAGAAGAAAAATCTGATTTTGAATACATTGCAAAAAACGAACAAAAAGAAAAACAGCAGGGAGTTTATCAGCATTATGAAAATCTTCAGGGAGCAAAAATAATGCGTCAGGATGAAATAAAAAATCTAGCTTCAAAACCTTTTCAAAATCGTCAGGCAGGATTTGTTCAGTCAGAATCAGGAAGAAAAATGAAAGAAGAATCACATTACAAAATTTACACAACACCTCAAAGAACAGAAGAACTTCAAAAAGAAAAAAAAGAAAAAGGGATTTTCATAACAGAAGCAAAAAGAGAATATTATTCACATGAATAATTTTTGGTTTTCATTTTATCATTAAAAAATCAGTTGAACAAACGATTTGAAAATTTTTATTACACTATCATTTTTATTTAGCGAGGAATTTCAGCGAAGCCAAATTCCGAGCGAGTATTAATCACAAATGAAATGAGTGCATCTAATAAACCATTAAATTAATAAATTCATTTTACTATAAATTATTGAGGTGGTTAAATTGGCTGATTACAAAATAAACAACATTTATCAGGGAGGATATTCAACTCTTGACCCAAATAAAGCATATTCTAATAATTTTACTGGTTATCGTGTTGATTTTGGAAAAATAGGAATCAGCACAAATCCTCAAACAGCAAATCAAATTAAAGAAGTTTCTGACAAATTATCTTCTGGTTTAAAAGAAGTTGACTTAACTTTAATCAGCCCAAAAATCGTCGAACTTGTTTCAAAACAGCAACTTGAAGACATAAACAGAATAAGCAAATTAACCGGAATTGATATTTCTGTTCACGGTCCGGTTGTTGACACCGTCGGAATAAACCAACAGGGCTACGATGAATTAAACAGAAAACATTCTGAAGACATTATAATAAACACTCTTGAAAAAAGTCATTTAGTAAATCCAGAAGGAAATGTAAATGTAACATTTCACACAACAGAAGGAATTCCCGGAAGCGACTGGAAAGTCATTGGAGATGAAAAAACACGAAAGTTCCAAAGAATGATTGCAGTTGACCAGGAAAGCGGAAGAATGGTTCCAATAAAAGAAGAAACTTTATTTTATCCAGATATGAAAGATTTAAAACCAGGCGTGGAAGAACAATTAAAAAAAGGTTTAATTAAAAAAGAACAAATAATAAAAGAACCTGAAAAATATTATGAAACAATTCCATTAGATAAAGGAAAAATTTCAACACCTGAATCAAGATTGCATTCTCACAATCACACCCAATGGGATGAATCTATAAATCAATTAATTTTTAACAAAGAAAGAGCAGATGAAATTCTAAAAAATAATTACACTCAAATCCAGCATTTATGGAAAGATTTGCAAGAAGGAAATGTAAAATTCAAAGATTTGACTCCCACTCAGCAGGATGTTTATACTCATTTAAGAAACGCAACAACTTATCTCAAAGACACAGAACAACATGTTGAATCATTATTTCATAAAGCATACAAATACGGCGATGATAAAGATAAAAGAAGATTAAATGAATTATCTAAAAACTTCCAGGAACAATTAAACAAAGATTCTACTCCAATTGGGCAGTCACGGGCTGTTCAAAATCTTATTTTTGGATTAAAAGAAGTTACACCGCAAATGCTTGTTCCAATAGAGGACTTCGCAACAGAAAAAGCTGCACAAACTTTCGGCAATGCTGCATTTGCTGCTTATAATAAATTCAAAGATAAAGCTCCAATAATTTCAATAGAAAACCCTCCAGTCGGACACGCACTTGCAACAGGTGAGGACTTAAAAAATGTAATTGAAAGTTCAAGAAAAGTTTTCGTGGACAAACTTGTAAAAGAAAAAAACATAACTGAAAAACAAGCAAAACAAATCGCTGAAAAATTAATCGGTGCAACATGGGATGTTGGGCATATTAATATGCTAAGAAAGCAGGGTTTTGGAAAAGAAGAAATTATAAAAGAATCTGCAAAAATAAAACCTTACTTAAAACATGTTCATCTTTCTGATAATTTTGGTTTAGAACACACAGAGCTTCCAATGGGAATGGGAAATGTTCCTTTCAAAGAAATTATGAAAAAACTTGGCAAAGAAGGTTTTGAAGCCAAGAAACTTATTGAAGCAGGTGATTGGTGGCAACAACAGATGAACCCTATTATTCCATCCTTAGAAGGTCTGGGAGTTCCAATTTATGCAAATGGTCAAACACCCTATTGGAATCAAACTCCTGGTTTTTACCAAGGTTATAATTCAGGATTAGAAGGAAACTGGCTTCCAGGACAAAATTACAATACGTGGGGGACTTACTTTTCACAACTTCCAACAGAACTCGGAGGTTCAACACAAGCACAGGGAAGTCGAATGTCTGGTAAAGGAATGGAATGAGAAAACTTAAAAACATAAATATATTCATTAAAGAAAGATGGTGACAAAAAAATCTTCTAAAAAAAAGAGTGAAAAAAAAGTTTCTAAAAAAACTTCAAAAAAGAAATCTTCAAAAGTAAAACTTCCAAAAACAATGAACTTGAAAACTGAAAACGAAATTGCAATGGATTTTGCTATAAAAGTTTCAGAGCAGTTTAATAAAATAATAAAATCAATTGTTTTGTTCGGCTCAACAGCAAAAAAAGACCAGACAGTTGGTTCAGATATTGACATTGTAATAATTATCGACGACGCTTCAATAAAATGGGACCAGGAATTAATTGCATGGTACAGAGAAGAACTTGAAAAAATAATTCAAAAAAATCCTTACAAAAGGTCTTTACATATTAATACAATAAAACTTTCAACTTGGTGGGAGGACTTAATGCGGGGCGACCCTTTGGTAATAAATATTCTGCGATACGGCGAAGCAATGGTAGATATTGGAGGTTTTTTCAATCCTTTGAAATCATTGTTAATTCAGGGAAAAATCCATTCAACTCCTGAAGCAATTTATTCATGTTTGCAAAGAGCACCAATGCACATTGCAAGAAGCAAATCAGCAGAACTCAGTGCAATTGACGGAATTTATTGGTCAATGGTTGATTCAGCCCATGCAGCATTAATTGCAGCGCATGTTTCACCACCGTCGCCCGAACATGTTCCGGGTTTTCTAAAAGAAAATTTTGTAATAAAAAACAAATTAAAAATGAAATACGCAGAATGGATGCGTGACATAACTGTCCTTCATAAAAAAATCTCTCACAAAGAAATTTCTGATTTAAAGGGCGTTGAAATTGATGAATGGCAGGCAAAAGCCGAGGAATTCTTAGACACAATGATAAGATTAGTTAAAGAAATTGTTATGTAATTAAGAAAGTTTAACATTAAATTCTTTTTTAATATAATCATCCAAACCTTCTGTATAATTCTTAATAAGAATTGCTTTATGAGAATTCATAGGCATTACAAAAGATTTTCCAACAGAATAAATTCCATTTTCTCCGCCAATTTTTAGAGGAATAAATTTTTCAGAAATTTTTTTTCGAAAATCATTAAAATCTTCAATTCCACTCACAAAAAAATATTTTGTACTGTTATAAGAATCCTCAACCTCGTCTGCCATTTTAAATTTTTTTATATTCAAAAAAATTTTCAAGAATAGCTCCTTTCAATTTTGGAAATCTCAAGATATATCTTGTAGAATCATTCATTTCCCTTAATTTTTTATTATCGTCTCCTGCTTCTCTAACAAGATAATTAAACATTCTCTTGACTGCAGGATTATTTTTAATATCATCACTTTGATATGCAATTGTTTTGGTTGCTAAATTAATATCTGCTTTTGAATTTAAAGGAAATTTAGAATTCCATCCAAAAAAATTAATAAAATAATCTGCAAAATTTCTTGTATTAACTGTGCCTTTTCTTGCCATTTTATTCCTCTTTTGGTTTTTCTGGTTCAGCTAAAATTGCTTCTAAACCTTTTGGAATTTCTTTAGCACTTTCAGCCATTGCTTCTGAAACTTTTGTTCTAACAAGATAAGTTTGATAACTCTCGATTAAATTTTGATAAACTTCAAGTGAAGCTTTCATTGCTTTCTTTTGTTCATCATGCAATTTATTATATTCTTCCTTAGACATTTTCTTAGGAGCAATATCACTTACATAAGCATTTTTGAATTTATCTTTAAGTTTCATGTCAGCACCCATTAAACTAACAAGGTCGCTTACTTTAATTGAATTAAGAGATTCTCCAATTATTGCAGCACAATCTTTCATTATTTTAAGTTCAGAAACATTTCCACTATATCTTGAATCTTCTTCTCTTGAAGCCAAAACAGAATTTTGTAAGACATCATATTCATCGCCATTTTCATCATAAGATTTTATTCCAGAATTAAATGCAGGAAAATATTTGTAATTCTCCATTGCAGAATTATCAGCTTTACCATAATCTTCTGACTTATGTACAAAATAACTTGCTCCAACATCAACCAAACCTGCCTTAAGATTTTTCAAAGCAACTTCTCTTTCTTTCTCTTTCTTAATATCTTCCTGTAGTTTTTCTTTTTCTGCCATTTTATTCTCCTGAATATTCTCCCAATTTATTGTAAATTGCTATCATTTTTTTTGATGCTTCTGCTTGAAGGTTTGCAATACCAACTTCATAGATTCCATTATCAATTGCGTAATTTAATTTTCTTCCAATATTGTCTAAATCTTCATAATTTCTTGCAGTTTTAATTTTAGAAATAATTTCATCTCTTAAGATATCAGCCTCGCTGTAAACATATCCATTTTTCTTCGGAATTCTTACACTTATAGCACTTGCTCCATTTTCAATAAAGTTTGCAACACGATTTTTCAAAACCCAATTAGAAAGGCCTTGAAAACCTAACTTGCTCATTTCATTATATCTTTTTTTATTTTCCATGTTATTTCTATATCTTCCAACTATTTAAATCTTTCGGTTGTTACCATTTAAAGAAAGTAACAGATTAAGGTTTCTTAGAATTTTGCTTCACTTCGTCAACTCTTTATGAGATTTCCTTATTCAAATGGAGAGTCTCATCGCGAAGCGGAGTTGATTTCGTCAACTCTTACCTTGCAGGGAAGTTTGGATTTAACTTCTCTTACTACACTTCTCGCAAAAGCAACTGATTTTTGCGTCGGTAAAGCAAAAATAAAAATCTTAGAACCCGGTTTCATAATTGCTGCCTTTCCCATTGACTTTCCAAAAGCCAACTGCATTCCTGTCTGCATTCTATCAGCACCGGCACCAGTAAGCATCTTATTCTCTCTCTGAATATGATGCGGAAACGGCACAACCCGAAAAACATACTGCCCGGAAAGTTCTTTATCCAATTTCTTGTTAATATACTGACGACACGCTTCAAGAGCATTATGCCGAATCTGAACATTTTCCGTCGACACAACAGTCAAAACATAAGGCAACTTACCTGCATTGGCAAGTTTCTCATTTCCCATAACAAACTTCACAATCTTCTGCGGTGGAACCGTCTTCACATAAGAATCCTGTCTCCTCTTTCCCACACGAGTATAAGGAACAACTTTCCGTTTTGAATATGCACTTGCTTTTCTTAATGATGCCATTCTGTCTCCGCGCTTGAATGGAAGCATTCAAACGAAATTTTAATTTCAGTTAATGATGCCATTTACTTTATCTCAACCTCTGTCGTAATCGCCTGCCCTGGCAAACCACTTTCAAAAATCGCCCGAACAACTCCTTTATTTCCATGAACATCTGCAATCTTGCCTTTAATAATTTTCCCAGCAGGACTTTTCCAAGAAACACTCTTGCCAACAAATTTCCCTGCCTCTTCTTTTGAAGAAACTCCGTCTATTTCAATTAAAAAATGCCTTTCATGAATTCTATGCCGTCCTCGTCTAAACTGAACAAGTTTTCCATTTGTCATGGTAATTATCAATAAAATTCATTTATAAAACTTTCTTAACTAAAAATAGAAGAATATTTAAATAAAAAATCCCAACCAATTAAAAGAGGAAAAATAAAATGGCTGAAAAAGAAGACATATTCTCAAGCAAGATGAAATACGACGGAATTCTGGACTTTCCGGCATTTTACAAATTTGATTATCTCTGGCTTTCAGAAGAAAAAAATTTCACATTAACAGAAACTGCTTACAAAGAAAAAATAAAAGGCGACTCAAAAGATATTAACATTGAATGGAAAGGTTTCTTAAAAGTTACAGATTATTTCAAATTTGAAATCAAGGTTGAATTTAAAATAATTGAATTAAAAGATGTAGAGTTAGTAAAAAATGGAACAAAAGTAAAAATGAACAAGGGTTCAGTTGAAGTAAAAATAAAAGGAACTTTGGTAAGGGACTATGAAGGCAAGTTTGAAAAAAGCGCAACGCAAAAATTCATGAGAAGCATTTATGAAAAATGGATAATTCCTTCAAGGGTGGATGAATATGAAGGCAAAATTGCAGAAATCTGCGACGAATTTCTTTCACAGGCAAAAGCATTTTTAGACATAACAGGAAAGAGATAATACCGAAATCCTTAAATAGAAAATCTTCTATGCTTAAACATGAAAAAAATAATTCCAATATTAATTTTAATTACAATACTTCTGCCGACAATATTTGCTTTGAATATTGATGTGAAAAAAATAAGTGCAAATGAAGTTGTAATCCTTGACTTAAACAAGCCAGCAACTTTTGACATTCAAATAAAAAACAACGGAGATGCAGACAATCTGGTTTTCTACACATATTATACAGTAAATTTTTCTCCAAAAGAAACAATCCAAATTAACAAGGACGAAACAAAAGATATAACAATTGAAGTTTATCCTCCTGAAAATCTCAAAACAACAGGACACCAGACATTTGAATATTATATTAGAAGTCAAAAAGATGATTCAACATTAACACAAAAATTAATTGTAAATGCCGTTAAATTAGAAGATGCATTTGAAATTGGTGCAAGTGATGTAAACACCGACGCTGAAGAAATGACAATCTACATCCATAGTAAAGTAAATTTCAAATTTGAAAACCTTAAAGTAAAATTCTCTTCACCATTTTTCAACTTAGAAGATACAATAACTCTTGAACCAAATCAAAAAAAAGAATACACAGTTGAATTAGATAAAAATGATTACAAAAAACTTTTAGCCGGATATTACACAATGACAGCAAAAGTTGAGATTGAAAACTCAAAAGCAGAAATTGAAACTCCAATAAGATTTGTAGAAAAAAATATCCTCATTGAAACTTCAAAAGAATATGGTTTCTTGGTAAACACAAAAATAATAACAAAAACAAATGAAGGAAATACAATTTCCAATACAGAAACTGTAATTAAAAAAAATGTCTTCTCGAGATTATTCACAACTTTCAATTCCGAACCTGACATCGTGGACAGACAGGGATTTGCAGTTTATTACACATGGAATCAGGAAATAAATCCCAGTGAAGAAATGCAAATAAAAGTAAAAACAAACTGGATGTTCCCTGTTTTAATCATTGTCTTAATTGTATTAATAACTGTTTTAACAAAATATTATTCAAGCAGAAATCTTGTCCTTAGAAAAAAAGTTTCATTTGTTCGGACAAAAGGTGGCGAATTTGCATTAAGAATTTCTGTTGTTGTGAATGCTAAAAAATATCTTGAAAAAGTAAGCATAACAGAAAGATTGCCTCCGTTAGTTAAACTCCACGAAAGATTTGGTTCTGAAACGCCTTCAAGAATCGACGAAAAAAACAAAAGAATCAAATGGGATTTTGAAAAACTTGAACAGGGCGAAACAAGAATAATAAGTTACATTCTTTATTCAAAAATCGGTATCATCGGAAAATTCGCACTTCCAAGAACTTCTGCAATATTTGAAAGAGACGGAAAAATCATGGAAAGAAATTCCAATAAAGCTTATTTTGTAATTGAACAGGACGAGAAGAGGGAATGATAACTTTTAAAAACAAAATTCTTCTTTAAATTATAGCCCCTCGTAGCTCAGTGGTTAGAGCGTCTGGCTGTAGCTTATTGCTAATGCAGACATTCCGTTTGGATAAGGATGAAGCATGATAAGCCGTCGTCAACGGGAACTAAAAAATTAAGCAGTACCCGGAAGATCCCAAGTTCGACTCTTGGCGGGGGGATTTATTTTTTGAAAACATACATTCCAAAACACCTTTTCAGAAATAGAAGAATTTAAAAACTCCAACATTTATAGAAAAATTATAAAAAACGAGGTAAAAAATAATGACGGAATTCAATGAATCCGAAAACTTCGATAAAGGAAAACTTGAGGAAGATGAACTTGAGGAAGACATTGACTGGCTTGCTCTTGATGACTAAGTAACTTATTCTTATTTTTTATTTTTTCACAGAAAGAGTATAAACATTATTTATTTTGGAAAGTTCGTCAAAATCCGATTCAATAGAAAATTCCAATTCTTCAACAGAAATTTTATTCACCCAAAGATTTGTAAAAGTAATCTTTCTTCCATAACCTATTCCCAAAGAAGAAATACCCATTTTGTTAATCTCTTTTCCGTCAGCAGAAATTACTAAAGTTGATTCTGGTGCAAAAGCAATTCCATTATTCCTCAAACTAATGTTCGCATCCAGATATTTTCCGTGCATCACTGCCTCAACATTTTCAAAAACCACATCAGGTTTTTCCGGGAAAGAATAAATTTCATTAAGAAAATCAGGAATCTCAGTTCCAATTGTCTGACTGCAATCATAAGTCGCATACATTATGTTATTCGGATTTTCTGAATGGTCAAAACCAAGTGCGTGCAGCAATTCGTGAATCGCAATATTCGGCGTCGGGCAAATTGCATCTCTTATCAGCAAAACTTTTCCATTAAAAATTATATTAAAATCACCTGCAATAGTTACATTTGTAACTCCGCCTTCACCGCCGATAAAAGTATTTCCATGAATTATATTATCTTCACTACAGGTAATTGAAATCTCCTCACCATAAACAACAGGATAAAATTCAAGTATCGTCGAATTAGAAATAATATCCAAAGCAAGTTCCATGTCATTTTTCTTTTGAAGCGTGCACTCATCGTAAATTTTATAAGAAATTTCTTTGCTTCTGTATCTCATATTATCATAAAACTGAAGATTGGAATCGCCAAAAGAATTGTTTACAACCGAGGAATTCTGCAAAAATCCCGACGGTGAAAGTTCAATTGTTCCGATTGGAATAAAAAAATAAATCAAAAGCAAAACTACAATTATTAAAACCAATGCAATAAACAAAAATCTTGCCCACCTCATAAAATAAAAAAAGAATTAGGGTATATAAAGTTTAAGAAAAAATAAAAAAAATAATCTTATTCAGATTTTTCTTCTGAATCTTCTGATTCTGAATTCTCTGCCGGAGCTTCTGATGCTTCCTGAGCAGGTTCAGATGTTTCTTCCGAAGGCATTTCTTCGGCAACAGGTTCTTCAGAGCCCGCTTCAACCGGAGCTTCTTCAGAATTTTCAGAAGTTTCGTTTTGTTGAACCTCGTTTTCTTCCATTTTTTAAATCCTCATTTAGTTAAAACCAAAAAACAAAAATCACTTTTAAATGTTTTGACTAACTCAAAAATACAACAAAATAACATTTTACTTACATAGATATTAAAAAGAAGAAAAGTTTAAAAAGAAAAATACATTTAAAGATAAAATGAGGTTGAAAACATATTTTTTTATTTTCCTGTTAATAGCATCTATAACAACAATAAGTGCAATTGAAATTAATACAAACATAAAAGTAAATGCTCCGGCAAATTATACTGTGCATGCGGCAGTAAAAGATAGTTCAGGATATTGGCATCATGTAAAAAAAGACATAGGAAAATCTGGAAATGCGCTAATTGGATTTTCTATTGAAACCCTTTCTTATAAATTAACTTTGAATTTAATAAAAGACGGCGAAACAGTTTATACAGAAAGATTTGAAGAACCATTTTCAACAGGAGAATTTCAGGAATTTGATTTTTATCCTGTATGGGCGCCAAAACCAGAACCTCAAAACGAAACAATAAATGAAACAGAAGTTAATGAAACAAATGAGACATCAGAAATCCTGCTTAATGAAACAAATCAAACTTCTAAAAAAAAGAATAAAGATAAAGTAACTGCATTCTCTGTTTCCGACGGTGTAATTTCAATAAATGGCAGAATGATATTATACACACTTGGAATAATTATTTTAGCAATATTAGTATTTCTTTTCATAAGATGGGAAAAAAATAAACCAAAAAAAGAAAAGAAAATAAGAATAACAAAACTAAGTGAGATACAGGAAAAGAGTAATGAACAAATAAAAGGGCAGGAAGATAAAATTGAACAGGCAAAGAAAATGCTTCAGGAAGCCCAGGAAGAATTAAAAAAATTAAAAAACAAAAACTCAGATAAAATTGAACAGGCAAAAAAGAAATTAATTGAAGATCAAAAAGAACTGATGCGACTTAGAGAAGAAGCAAGAAAATCTGAACAGGAAAAAAACGAATAAACTTTTTCTAAAATGACATTAAATAAAAAACCAAATTGTGAATATATTATTGTTAAAAATTCAAATATCCACAATAAAGGTGTCTTTGCAAAAAAAGATATAAAAAAAGGAACAAGGGTTATAGAATACGTTGGTAAAAAAATCACAAAAAAACAAGCAGAAGACATTGCAGAAAAACAATTAGAAAAATCAAAAAACCATACAATCGACGGCGGAGTTTATGTTTTTGAATTAAATAAAAAATACGATATAAACGGAAAGGTTTCATGGAATCCCGCAAAATTCATAAATCACTCCTGTGATCCAAACTGCGAAACAGAATCTGATGAAAAACACATATGGATTATTGCAATCAAAGACATAAAAAAAGGAGAAGAACTTTCTTACAACTATGGCTATGATTTTGAAAATTACAAAGAACATCCCTGCAAATGTGGTTCAAAAAACTGCATTGGTTATATCCTTGCAAAAAAACATTGGAAAAAATTGAGGAAGAAAAATAATTAGTTTTTAAATTTCATAACTTTAACATCTTTTAATAAATGAATTCTTTTTGATATTTCATCATTGAGGATTTCCATTTCTTTGACAGTTAATTCAACAATTCCTGAACTATCTTTTCCTCTGAAACAAAGTGCAATTGAAGCGTCATCTGGATTTAGAAAATCTTCATTGATTAAAATTTCTTTTAAGTTTCCCGAAGTTTCAAGACGAACAACCCCATCAGAATTTTGTTTTTTTGTCTTTATTTTCATGATTTTACAATATAGTGATATTTTATAAGGATTATTGGGATAAAGAGTAACCTTTAAAAATTAAATTGAACATAATTTCTTGTGCCTCGGTAGTTTATGCCTCACAATATATGGTGCTCAGCGTAAATCCCGAGACAAGTATAAAAGTGCCTCGGTAGTTTAGTGGCTAAAACACTTGCCTGTCGCGCAGGAGTCCCGGGTTCGATTCCCGGTCGAGGCGTTTTAACCCTTCTCCCCAGACAACTTCTCAAATTCTTCTTTGCTCAAAATCCTATATTTCTTATTAAATCTTTTATGTTTGACAAAAGAAACAACTCCTTCAATTGTTAATCCAAGTCCAGCAAGAAACCAATACCAATCTGAATCAAGATAAAAAACTCCTGTTAATTTCAACAGCGTCCCGACAACCATCAAAACACCGACAAAAATAAACAACTCATGCCCGGCAGAAGAACTCTCAAATCGCACAACTTTTTTTATTTTATCAAAACCCTTTTTCATAAGAAAATAATCAACCCGGAATTTATAAATTTTCTCTCACTTCTTTATAGTTAAAAGAATTTTCATAAACAAAATCATCATTTAATCTATTCCAGGTTTCCTCAAGCCCTTCTCTTGTTTCTTCATCAAAAATTTCTTCAAATCCCATGAAAAATTAAAGAACAAATTCTATTTAAATTTAATTGTAATAAACTAATTTATTTTAATCTCCTTTCCAAAATCCAGGATACATAATTTTAGCAGTAACTTCCATATCTCCTCGTTCTGCAAGAGTCTTTTCTCTTCTTCTAAAATATTTTTCCATAAAATTATTATACCAAATTCCAATTCTATCTCTCAAAGGCAATATTCTTGTTATTCTTGTCAAAGCTCTATCAACTTCTGCAAGATTAACCATCCTTCCTTGATTAAGATATTCATCGCCATTCGCCATTCTATTTCTTACCCCCTGAACTTTTTATAATCTTCTTACCACCCATATAAGGTTGCAAAATTTTTGGAATTTTTACATTTCCATTTTTATCCTGATTATTTTCTAAAATTCCAACTAAAGCACGCGAAGTCGCAATTGCAGTATTATTTAAAGTATGCGGAACAAGCCTCACATTTTTTACTCTTGTGCTAATTCCTAATTTCCGCGCCTGAGCATCTGTCAAATTACTGCAACTTCCAACTTCGAAATATTCTTTCCGACGAGGAGAATAAACTTCAACATCAATCTGCTCTTTTTTCAAATCACCCAAATCACCAGAACAAATTCTCAAAACCCTGCACGGCAATTCCAAATCCCTAAAAATTTCAATTGTAATTTTTTTCATTTCTTCAAAAAACTTGTCTGAATCTCCAGGAAGGCAAATCACAATCATCTCAACTTTGTTAAACTGATGCGTTCTAAACAAACCCTTTTCATCAATTCCATGACTTCCAATTTCTTTTCTGAAACACATTGAATAAGATGTTTGTTTTATCGGAAGTTCTTTTGAATTAATTTCTGTATCAACAAATCTTCCAATCAGCGAATGCTCTGAAGTTCCAATCAACGAAACATCGTCATTAGCCATCCGGTAAATCATAACTTCCTGGTCATTCAAATCTGTAACTCGGTTAATAACTTCATTCCTCAGCATTAACGGCGTCTCAATATATCTAAAACCTTTTGCAACCATTTTATCAACTGTAAATCTTATCAGCGCCTGATTAAGCAAAGCCAAATCACCTTCCAGATAATAAAAACCAGTTCCTGCAACTCTTGAAGAACTTTCAAAATCTCCTAAACCCAAGTCCTCCATAATTTCAACATGGCTCTTCACATTAAAATCAAAACTTCTTGGTTTTCCAAAAACTTTTTCAACAACATTCTCTGATTCATCTCTTCCCAACGGAACTCTGTCAGAAATAAAATTCGGAATCTTTCCCAAAAGAACATTTATCTCACTCTCAAGTTTTTTTCTTTTAACCTGAAGTTTCTCAATTTTGTCAGGAATTTTCTTTGCTTCTTTTATTAAATCATTGGCTTTGCTTTTTTTCTTTGCCTTCATTAATTTATTTATTTTTTCAGAAATTTTATTCCTCTCTGAACGAAGTTTGTCCTCATCATATTTAATCTTTCGCCATTGCTCATCAATTTTCAAAACTTCATCAACAATTTTCAGTTTATCATTCTGAAATTTATTCCTAATATTTTCCTTAACTGTCTCAGGATATTCACGGATAATTTTAATATCTATCATAAGAACAATAAAGAAATATTGTATTTAAATTTATTGAAACAAACCTTTAAAAATATCTTTAACTAAATTATTTTATGGTAGAGGTGGGTTCACAAATAGCAACTGTCCTTGGAGATTTTTACACATATTTTCTTTCTCTGCTTCCGCCGTGGGTTCAAAATTTTCTCGGATTATTTTTGCTTATTATTGTAATTGTGATTTATGCAATTTTCATCTGGAAATTTTACAGATTTGTTTCAAAGAAAAATATTATTTCATTAAATTTAAAACAATTCAACACTTCCCAGAATCCTTTTATAGCAAAAACTTTTGGAATTTTCCTTTACATAGTTGAATACATTTTTGTCCTGCCTTTCCTGATTTTCTTTTGGTTTGCAGTATTTGCAATTTTTTTAATTTTGCTTACAGAAAATTTATCAGTTTCAGCAATATTAATTCTGTCAGCAACGATAATCGGAGCAATAAGAATGACTGCTTATTACAACGAGGACGTCTCAAGAGAAGTCGCAAAATTCCTTCCCCTTACACTTCTTGCTGTTTCAATGACAAAACCGAATTTTTTCAATTTCCAAAGAGTTCTCAGCCAGATATCTCAACTGCCTCAATTTTTCAATAACATAATAACTTATTTGCTTTTCATAATTTTAATAGAGATTGTTCTAAGATTCTTTGAATTTCTCTTCGGACTTTTTGGATTAACAAATCTTGAAGAAGAATTAGCAGAAAATTCTGACAATAAACAACTTCAAAACCAATAATCAACGCCGTCCTTCAAAAGAAACCGAGACATCAAGAATTTTTGATTTGTTTTTTCTGCCAAACCCGAGAATCTCAACATACTGATTAAAATTAAGATTATGTTCTTTTATTTTTCTTCCAGAAATAGAATATTTCCCTTCTATAAAACTTAGTGCATCATAATAAGAAGCACCTGAATCAAGAACTTTTTTAATATAATCAACTGCTGATTCATAATCCAAACCCTCAAATCTGCAGAATTCAGGAATTTTATTATTGTTAAAAAACAAAGGAATTTCTGAGTTGCATTTTATTTCTATGCCATTGCTTGCCCAACTTCCCTCACCAATTATAATATCCTCTACTTCACTAAGTTTAGAAATTTTTTTCTTTTTCATTATAAACAGAATTAAAATTAGATTTTTAAAATTATCTAATTCGCTTCTTCAAAACAATTCCAACAACAATTAAAATAATAACAACTCCAATAATTACATAAAGATACCAATCAATGTCTTCAATTACCTCACCAACATTACTTTTTTGTTCTTCCTGTCCACCAGAAGCAACTTCTTCATGAATTAATTTAAATTCCAAATTTGCAACACCATTTGAATAAACTTTTTTATTTGAAATTTCCACATCGTAAAATCCATCATCATCCAAATCAATTTTTCCCGACCCTAAAGAAGAAATTTCATAATTAACACCATCTACAGAGACAACAACTTTTTCTTCACTAACACTTTCAACTTCAACCAAATTTGTTTTACCGTCGCTGTAAGTTATTTGAACTTTTTGTCCTACAACAACATTTACAGAAAATCCATTTTCCAAAGAACTTTTTGAAGGTTTGTAAGTTCCTTTTCCTGAACCTCCCGAAATTGTATCATCTGTTGTGGAAGACGGAGTTTCTTCAAGAGAATAATTTGAAAAACCAGTAACTGTGAATGTGTAATTACCTCCGGAATAATTTACTTCTGTGCAGATTGTGCTCGGACAAACAGCGCCGTCTTTCATTATTCTCGGATTTGAAAGTGTTATTCCATACAAAGTTATCGTCGCTGATTTATCTAATTCAGACAAAGCAGTTGAATTTATTGAAACAAAACTGTCTGAAATGTTTACATAAGTATTCAAATCTCCACCAGCAGACAAATTAACTTCTTCTGAAAAATTAATTTTTCCATAATTTTGTTTTTCCAAAATCAAATTGGTTAAATTACTTAATTCAGTATTTTCCAAATCAGTTGTGCTTCCATTGAAATTAGTTGAAAGAACAGGAACAATTTTGAAATACAAATCATTTGATTCCTGAGGAAAACTCTTTGAAACATAAACTGCATGTTCTGTCAAATTATTTCTGTAAGCATCAATTCCAATCCAGTATTCATCTCTTGTTTTTGCATCCATCAAAGTATAATTGTCTGTTGAAAGATTCTTGTAAAACACAAAAGTATTATTCCAGACATGCGGAACAGAAAATGCATAAGTCACAGGATAAGACAAACCATATTTGTTTCTTTCTGTTGATGAAACATTTGTTTGGGCAAGAATTCTTCTATCATTTCTCGAAGAAATATTCATTGAAGGTTTAAGCCTATCTTCAAGATAATGATACATATATAATTGCCCAAAACCAACATACCAAACATCTGTTTTGTTTCCAATATAATTTAAATGTTGGGGAAATTTATCATACTCAGTCCAATTGTGCAAATAAGGATGCATATAAATAGTATATACTCCTCCTTCAGAAGAGATCCTATCAAAAAGATTATTCATCGCAGTTAAACTGGTATCATCATCTGTATTTGTACTTTGCCGATTGTATAATCCATCTGAAGAATTCCAATCAGCAAGCGTGGGGATATTTGTATTATATACCTTCCTATCTGCTAAATAATTACATTCAGAAAGATTTCCTCTTATATTATCATCAGAGCCACTATATGGCTCAATCCATGCAACAATAAATTCTGAACCATTAAATTGATTTTGCCATGGTAATGTTAGATTCCCAACAATATAAGATTGAGAATTACAAATTTCAAAAGTAGAATTATCATAAGGAACATGGGGATGGGAAACAGAATGGGAAACAGGCGAAACAAAACCCTCATCTATTTCATCTTGTAATTCGCTCCAATCAGAAGAAGACATTTGACTGGTAATAACCCCAGGAGA
>Ga0315549_1001828_pt1 | contig 21332 bp, 28 predicted proteins | sample SalMarSW160200MG_FD_203101 | JGI IMG/M metagenome (GOLD analysis project Ga0315549, IMG submission 203101) | Salt marsh sediment microbial communities from the Plum Island Ecosystem LTER, Massachusetts, United States - Salt Marsh Sediment SW1601-200 ... | reverse complement strand
AGCAAAGTTGGCGTACTCATAACTCCGTGATGAATCGCTACCTTCCGATTACCCGGATCCCCTAAAACATTCAACTTGACAAATTTGATTTTACCTTTGTATTCTTCGGCAACCTCGTCAAATATTGGATCAAGCCTAATGCACCAAGGACAGCGATTATGCCAAAAGTCAACAACCGTCAAAATGTCAGACTTTAGAACTTCCTGCTCCCAATTGCTGGTGTTTACCTCTGAAACGCTTCCCATGATCGATCACAGTTTCAGTGTGTAGAAAGAAAATATTAAACATTTTTGATAAGTCACTTACCTATCTCCACCAAATGCTTTTTCGATCCAAACTTTGATAGCGCGCGTGATTTTGTCCCTGCGCTATGCGCTTCGTACTTCTCTTCATAAAGAATGTTTAAGAACCCCTCTGCCATTTGGGAACGAGGAGAATTATGTGTTCAAATGAACAACACTTTTTTCTTCATTAAACCACGCAATAAGATCTTAATTGGTTGTTTCGGATTTGGCAATCGTAACCTTAAGTTGAAAAAAGGGAGGGAATTGTGTTGAAGATTTTTCATTCTCTGTCCGTTTTCATTTTGTTTTCCATAGTCCGTGGATGTTGCAGTATTCTCTTGCCTCTATTTTCTCAGCTGTGATTTCAAATTCTGCCTCTGGCTTATCTTCTGGCTTTAAGAATTTTCTGTAAGTTTTACCGTCGGTAATTATTTCTATCCACTCAATGTAATGCTTTTGTTCCATGGGATGCGGAACACTGCCAACCTTAACCTTCACTTTGTCCCCGATTTTTTCTATTATTGGGACATGTTTTTCTAAGCCCACATCTTCAGTTTTTTCCGTCAGCAGCTCCATTGGTTGACCGCAACAGACGAGTTGTCCTACTCCAGTGTGTATGACTTCAATGATGTTGCCGCAGATGTTACATTTGTAAATCTGGTTCAGCTCGGTCATTCGAGTATCTCCTCAACTTCTTCTTTACCCTTTTCTAACTCTTCAACTTGCTCCACATCTTCTTTCAACAGTAAGGTTTGAAACTCCCCAACATGAGTTTTCTCTTCTTTAGCCACATCGAGTAGAACCTTTTTGACGTTTTTGTTGTCCGTCGCTGCTGCTAGTTGTTCATAGAGACTTATTGCATCCAGTTCAGCTATCATCGCCAGCCTTAATATTTCACGGTCAAGATGTTTCTTTTCAACTTTCTCTAATTTTATAGGCATTTCAGATAACATTTTCTCAAACCACATCCTTTGCATTTATGTTTATAACTATCTATTATTTTCATATTTAACAGTTAATCGCTTTCCTTCATTCTTTTTGTCGCAGATGCTACTTTTTTGGTACTCTTCTATTGCTTTCATCACTAACTGACTATACATACATGATGGAGCCCCACGGAACAGACAAGCCACAAAACAAGCTTCCATAACTTGGTCCTTTGTAGCTCCAGCGTCAAGCGCAGCATTTGTATGGACCGCTATGCACCACTTACACTGCGTAGCAACTGCCAAAGCAACGGAGATCAGCTCCTTAGTCTTTGTGTCAAGTGCGCCTTTTTCTTCAACTCTTCTCATCCAGACCGCAAAAGGTCCGTAGACTCTGGTGTACTCTTTCCCCATCCTCTGAATCCAATCGCTTACTTCTTTTGCAATTTCTTGCATACTCAAATCTACCACCTCCAAAATATGATATCCCCTTAGTATTCTTCGCATTTGAGCTCGAAGTAGCTTCTCGGATGATCACACGAAGGACATATTTCTGGTGGTTCCTTACCAAAATGAATGTATCCACATTCTCTGCACACCCACCAAACACCCTCTTCTTTTTTGAAAAAGGTGCCAGCCTCTACCTCTTTTAACAGTTTCTTGTATCTTTCTCCATGATGCTCTTCCGCTTTGGCTATTGCTCTCAGTCTCTTTGCAATTTCAGGAAAACCTTCACTTTCAGCAACATCTGCAAATTCCGGATACATCTTCGTATGTTCGTAATTTTCTCCAGCGATTGCGGCTTTCAGATTTTCTGCTGTACTACCAAGAACTGTGGGAGCCACTGCTTCAACTTTGATCTCATTTAGTCTTTCGCTGCTTTTCTTTAACTCATTAATTAGTTTGAATAGGTTGCTCGCATGTTCTTTTTCGTTCTCTGCAGTGATGAGAAAAATTCCTGCGATTTGCTCGAAGCCTTCTTTATTGGCAATCTTTGCATAGAAAGTGTAACGATTTCTCGCTTGACTTTCACCAATGAACGCTTTTACTAAATTTTCAATAGTGCTCATCTCTATTCACCTTCTGTTTAATTTATACAACATGTGTGCTTATTTAAAATTTCATCAGCCAGTTTATCCAACGCTTTGAAATCTTCGTCCTTTGGAAATCCTTTTGTGACAACGGGTTCAAACAGCTCAACCTTTAGGTTAGATAACATTCCTTTGATTTGTTCCACCATTCTGCTGCCCCAGCCATAGGATCCGATTATTGACGCAAACTTCAGTTTCGGCCTCAAAGCATTTACAAGATAAACCCCATAAACAACATTTGGATGCGGTCCAACCAAGACTGTGGGTGAGCCTACTACGATTGTTGCGGCGTCCACTAGTGCCATCGCTAATTTTCCAATATCCGTTTTAGCCAAGTTAAACTGTTTCACGGTTATGCCTCTTTCAACCAGAGCATCAACAAAATATTCTACCATCTTCTTGGTGCTGCCGTGCATTGAGAGGTAGGGCAATACAACGATGTTTTTAGGCGGAGAGTAAACCCAGTCCCTGTATGCTTCGACTATGAACCCTGGTTTGTCATAGATGGGACCGTGGCTTGGAGCTATCATGTCTATTCGTAAGTCTTTTATTTTCTCTAAATTCTTCTGGATGACTGTTCTAAATGGCATCATGATTTCAGCATAATACCTCTTAGCTGCTTCGTAAACTGTCGCTTCGTCGGTTACATAAAGATTAGATGTTGCAAAATGAGAACCAAACAAATCGCAGGTGAAGAGTATTTTGTCTTCTCTTAAGTATGTAAGCATGGTCTCTGGCCAATGAACCCAAGGAGCATGGATAAACTCTAAGGTTTTGTTTCCCAATGATACTGTTTCTCTGTCATCTACTGTCATAATCTTGTTTTCAGGAATTAGAAGCAAGTTCATGAGCAGATTTTTGCATTTAGGAGTTGCAACAACCGTCGCATTTGGATATAACTTCAATATTTGGGGCAATGCTCCTGAATGGTCTTGTTCTGCATGATTTGCAATAACATAATCTATGTTTTTGACATCTAGCTGATGTAGGTTATGTATCAATTTGTTTGCCATAGTTGGATCAACAGTGTCTATCAAAGCCGTTTTTTCGCTACCTTTGACCAGATAAGCATTGTAACTTGTTCCGTCGGGAAGGGGAATGAGCTCATCGAAAAGTCGTCTGTCCCAATCAACCGCTCCAACCCAATAAACATCTGCTTTTAAATTTCTCGGCTTCATTTTATTCCACCTTCTCAAACTGATCTTTTGTTGCTCCACAAACTGGGCAAACCCAGCCATCCGGCAGTTCCTCAAACAGAGTTCCCGGTTTTATCCCCGAGTCAGGATCACCCTTTTCTGGGTCGTATATGTACCCGCAAACAATGCATCTATATTTAGTCATTTTATCATCCTCCTTATTTTCTTCTTTTAGGTTCTGTTACCTCTTCGATTGATTAAGCTTTTCTGCGACGCTGTTACCTTTCGGTTGATATGCTTTTACTACGAGGATGTAGAGAGCATTCTAGCAGAAAAGTAATAAAGAGACTTAACGTTCTTTCTTTTTTGAGGGAAGTTTCTTGAAAATCACGGTAGAATGTGAAAAACCAAAATACGCTAAGGGAAAGTACGACTTTGAAACACTTGAAAATGTATTTAAGTTTCTTGTCGGGATAAAGGGTTTTCCGAGAGGTAATATTGGAAGTTTTCTTCTAACAATCGCTAAGGACGGTTGTATTCATGGTGTTTATACTGCCCGATATGCACTCAAGATAACATCAGATTTCCATGACTACGCACTAGCACAAAAAGTCGCAACAGAAACAAGGCTCGTGGGAGCCTTCGATCGAGTAAGCCCTAAACTTGACATAGCTTTGGTTTTCGCAAAATCTTTTGACAAAGAAGCAAGCGAACACCAGACAAATTAGTTCTTCTTGCTTGCGTTCTGGGTTAGGGTTATCCATAGGTTCTATTGGCATATTTTTCCTTTGGGATATAGAGAATGCATCGAAAGTTCACAAAATACAAACGCAAACAATCACGACGCAAAGTATGCGGAACTAGAAGGTAGACTGTAAAGGGCAAAGAATCTACTTGTGATTTCTTTTGAGAAAAGGTTAATTGCCTTGAGGACGGATTAAACTCTTGGGTGAAAACTTGTCTAGAAGAAGACAACAAATTAGTCCTATTACTATAGTTATCGCCATAGTGATAATGTTTCTGATTGGAAAATTTCTCGGGTTGCTACAAATATTCAATATTGACCCATTTGGTGTAGAACCTGAATGGGTATATGGTGTGCTTGCTATCGGTATAGGTGTGCTCTACAAAGAACTTAGGGACTTGGGCAAAGAAGTGAGAGGACGACTTCAAAACATTGACAATACTCTATCTATATTGAGAGAGAGATTAGCTACATTGGAAACCAAGGCTGACATAAAGACAAAATAAGCCTATCTTTTTATTTACTTGCGTTTTGAATTAAGGTTATCCACTTGTTTTTGCCTTTTATGGTTATTCCGCATGCTTCTGCTGGTGTCTTACCGTCTAATCCCTGATGCGGTCGTATGTAGTTGTGGAAGATTTGGTATCCTTTCAGTATTGGTGTATCTTTTTTCTTTAATCCCCTCATGATTTTTTCTCTGTCTCGAATTTCTCCATTCAGCCTCTCCATTTTGTTATTATTCATGTCACCCTTCAGTTTGATGTGTCGAATGTGTTCTGTTCTTGGTTTACGAAGAGTCCTAAACTCTTTCTTGTAAGCGTCATTATATGCTGGAAGCCCATCAGTTACCAGAGTCATAGGCTTTGTTCCAGTAACTTTCTTCGCCATTTGAAACAACTTTCTGGCGTCATGCTTATACTTAGATTCTGCAACTTCTTGAGCAATCCAAAATCTTGTTTCATCATCCATAATAGCAAACACGTACTTCATGTCACCTTTGAACTTCATCCATAACTCGTCTGCTCTCCAAGTATCCGAAACCTTAGGTCTCAGCTTTTCGATATATTTCTCCATCAAACCAACATACTTTTTAATCCACATATACACAGTCTTATATGAAACTTCAACACCTAACAGCCTAAGGGATTTTTGAGTATTCCTTAACGATTCTCCGCTAAAGTATAGTTGCATTGCTGATGTAATGGCTTGAGGATTATGCTTCATCCTCTCAAACCCAATATTCACGCTAAAGGTTTTTCCGCAATCTGCACATAGAAAACGTTGAATATCACCACACTTGTTATGCCTAACGCCGTACTTCTTAATGTTAGAAGAATGACAATAAACACACTCAGAAATCACGATCTGCTCAATAACCGTATCTTTCCTTACTTGCTCCTTCAGTTTTATGCTAATCTCTACAGCCCAAGCATGCTTACATTTGACTCCTCTAAACCCATGATCGGGACACTCACAAATCCACTCATCCTCAACCTTAGAAACAAGATAACTGCCATTGCCACTCTGAGAAAGAACCTCATAGGTAGAATCATCAATCCTTTTAACTTGCCTACTCTTGTGAGCAATTGCTAGCCCTCTTATTTCCCTCGGGTTTTCGTTCAAAGGTTGACTTATCTCCATTTTTGTTTACCTTCTAGTAATATACTAATAGGTATGCTGTATAAATACTTTTTGGTATTATAGTTCTGGTATAATAGCAAAGGTTATATACGAAAACTATATTATTATTTGACTATGAGTAAAGTTCCAATAATGGGATACCGTTGCCTACGTTGTGGACATGAGTGGTTACCGAGAAGAAATTCTAAAAATCCGCCTAAAGTTTGTCCTAAATGCAAGAGTCCTTACTGGGACAGACCGAGAGAGAAGCCATCAAAAGAGCTTAACAGCACAAAAGAAGCAAAAAAGAGTGAGAAATCTTGAGCTTAAACCTTTACACTCACCCAGATGCCAAGAATAAAGTCTGCAAATTGAAGAATCTACGGAATGAAAGTAACGCAGAACAAAACTTTCTAGTTCCTCTTCTTGAAGAATTTCCCAAGGTTCTCACTAAAAGCGAAATTGTTGTTATTGTTAGCCGACTAGAGGGTTGTTAGATGGGTGATCTGAATATGCCGACAATGACGTTAGATCATCCGAAGAAGTTAAATCACCACGATGAGTTAAAAAGAGTGATACTTATGCCAAGAGTCCATGACACAGAAACTGATGCATATGCATGGATTAAACGTGATTTAAAAGAGAAAGGTTGGGATGTTAGAAATCCTGCGAGACACCCTCATGGAGAAGTATATACTCAAAACGAAGTGTTTAACCATCAAGAACTTGGCACACAGCTTGGAAGGGATCAACCTGAGAACGTTGTCAAGATTACAGAACATGATTTTTGGGTTATAGAAGCAAAAAGGTCGCATACCCAACTTCAGCAAGCTTTAAACCAAGCTAAGGGATATGCGAACAATATAAACCGAAGCGATTCTATAAAAGCCGTTATCATTTCTGGTGTTGCAGGGAATGAATATGATGGCTACATTACAAAAAGCGTGTTTTTTGATGGGACAGATTTCAGACTTATAACAATCAACAGAAGAGAAGTTACAGGTCTGCTCCAAAGAGAAGTGGCTAAACGAATAGTAAGAGAGAACGAACCAAATTTAGAGGACATTCCAATCGATAAAGCACTATTCTTATATAAAGCTGAGAAAATCAATGCGATTCTACATTTAGGTGCTATAAACAAGAATTATCGAGCACGAGTCATGGCAGCTTTACTACTATCATTAATTGATGAGACCCCACCTAATCGCAACAATCCACCGACAATTTTAATAGATGAGATTAACAGTAGAGCAAGAAGAGTTCTAACATTACAAGGAAAAGGAAATTTTGCCGACTTTATCAGAATAGCCTTACCTCCTACAGAAGATAACCATGCAAAATTTAGGAACGCTCTAGTTCAGACAATGCAAGAGTTAGATAGTTTGGAAATACGGTCTGCAATGAACTCTGGAACTGATGTATTAGGCGAGTTTTACGAAGTATTTCTCAAATATGGAAATGGAGCTAAGGAAATAGGGATCGTTCTTACACCAAGACATATAACGAAATTCGCTGCTGAAGTGGTAAACGTCACTCTACAGGACATAGTTTATGATCCGACTTGCGGAACAGGTGGCTTTCTTGTTGCTGCTTTGGATTATGTTAAAAGAAACTCAAATGAAACCCAGTTGAATAGGTTCAAACAGTACAATGTATTTGGAATTGATCAGGAACCTGAAGTCGTAGCCTTAGCTCTTGTGAATATGATATTTAGAGGAGATGGAAAGACCAACATTACTGAGGGCAATTGCTTCCAAAAAAAACTTAAATCTGAAGTTATTGATGGACATCCATCTGCAACATATGTCAGTCTCGAAGAATCCAATGAAAACCAAGAACCTGTAACAAAAGTTCTTATGAACCCACCATTTGCACTCAAAACAAGTGATGAGAAGGAGTACAAATTTGTCGATCATGCTTTGAAGCAGATGCAAGATGGTGGTATCTTCTTCTCAGTTTTACCTTCATCGATAATGATAAAAGGTGGCAAAGTGTTAGCTTGGAGAAGACAACTTTTACAACATAATACTCTACTGGCAGTGATAACATTTCCTCCCGACCTATTTTATCCAATAGGGCAACATACAATAGGCGTATTCATCAAGAAAGGCATTCCACACCCTAGCAGTCAGAATGTGTTTTGGATACGTGCAATAAATGACGGACTATTGAAAAAGAAAGGTAGGAGATTACCAAACCTAAGAGCCTCAAACGATTTAGAAAGAATAAAAAATAGCCTGAAATCCTTTATTATAAACCCACAGATAGAAATAGAAAACATCCAAGAATTTCAGAAGGCAAGCCCAATAGACCTTTCAGACAGGCATTTGGAACTGGTTCCAGAGGCACACTTGAGTTCAAGGGTACCCACGATCACGGACATAGAAGATGGTATGGAAAATCTAATCAGACAAAGTGTTGCTTACATGATCAAATCTAGAAGGGAGAACGCTTTTAATGGTCAAAATGACTGATATATTCTATGTTAAAAGAGGAAAAGGTGAATATAGAGAAAAATTAGAGAAAGGCAATACTCCTCTCATTTCTGCTACGAATACAAATAATGGAGTTATTGACCATGTCGATATAGAGCCAACTTTTGAAACACCTGCTATTACAGTTGAAAGAGTTACTGGACAAGCATATGTTCAACTTTTTAATTTTGCAACCGTTCCAGATGACATATCCGTTCTCATTCCAAAAGAATCGATGAGCTTACGGAAACTATTCTATATAGCATCTCAGATCAATCTCTCAAAATGGAGATTCAACTATGCAAGAAAGTTGACACCTACACGATTAAAACCTCTTGAGATTGACTTATCAGGCTTTCGTGATGATGAACTGAACTTATCGCAACGATTTCCAGAAGATTCTGCTAGAATTAGCATAGAACATAATAGTAATTTCCAATCCTTCAATGTGGTGGGTTTGTTTGATATAGATAGAGGAGATTTCCATGCGTTGGATCGGCTTGATGAAGGTGAGATTCCTACCGTATCAAGAATTGGCGAAGATAATGGAGTCACAGGTTATTATGAAAAACCTGACAATGCCGAAATATATGAAAAAGGCTTGTTGACAATATCTACCGTTTCAGGAGATGCCTTTGTTCAGCTAGACGATTTCATAGCAACAGATAACGTGTTGATATGTAAACCTAAGAGGCAGTTCCGAATTACCACTTTATTCTTCATCCAACTGATGATAAACCTGCAAAAGTGGAGATTTTCTTATGGAAGGCAACCTTACAAGAGAATTTTCTCGAAGACAAGAATATTTCTCCCTGTCAATAATAATGGAGAGATTGACGAAGACTACATCGAAGAACTTGTGACAAATTGTTATGGATGGGCAATGATAGAAAGACATCTTAATCCACAATAGCATTTATTCGTTAATTCTTTAACATAATGTGAAGATACTCCGCATAAGCCTCATTCTGCAACAAGGAGAATTTGTTGAGCCTCAGTTTGCAATACAAGCCTTAACTACGCACCAGTATCAGCCATCAACCGAAAAGTAACACCTTCACAGAAAAGCTTAATCAACCTAAGAGGTAACAGCACCTTCTTTTATATGAGTTGGGGCTGCTTTAGGAGTTATACCTCTTTTTATTTTATGGTAATAAGCATAGGTCATAGGTTCCTCGTTACTGAGAATTTCGGCATCAACCACCTTACCGATAAAAGTGGTGTGTGTACCTGCATCAACTTCTTTAATCACTTCAGCCTCTAAACATGCAACTGCATAATCCAAAACTATCGGTGCACCAGTTCTTCCAACCTTATAATTCATCCCTTCAAACTTGTCTATGTCCCTTCCAGATTTGAATCCGAAATGACCCACAAACTTCAACGGCGCATTCTTCGAAAGGACCGAAACAGCAAAGACATTGCTTTCTCGGATAAACCCATGCGTAAGATTCTGCTTGTTGATACTTATCGCTATTGTTGCTGGTTCAGATGTTACTTGGAATACTGTGTTAGCAATCTGCCCGTTAAAATCGTCACTTTTTCTGGAAGTTACGACGTACAAGCCATAACTCAGTTTATGTAGGGCTTTACGATTCACTTTTCCACACCTTTCATTCATTTTTTCGGAACAAAAAACTTTTATGTCGGAGCTTCTTATATATTTTTCGTCAGAAATTCGGCGATAAAAGGATAAAAAAGTGCGAAAATAGGAAAATGATAACCATGGTTGAAGTTGATGCATTAGACTTAAAGATTCTGAAAATCCTTCAAGAAGAAGGTAGAATTCCATTCACAAAAATGGCGGGAAAGCTAAGGTTAAGCGAATCAACAATCAGAAAAAGGGTTCAATCGCTCCAAAAGAAGGAAGTAATAAAGAAGTTCACAGTTGAGATCGACCCATCTAAAATAGAGATTCGTACTATCGCGATAGTTGGAGTTGACGTAGATCCAACGGAGCTTTTGGAGGCAGCTCAAAAGCTCTGTGAAATAAAAGAAGTTCGCTCAGTCGCAACGTCAACAGGCGATCACATGATAATGACAGAGATATGGACGAAGGATGGAAGAGAACTCACAAAATTGATTTCCGAAAAAATCGGAGAAATTGAGGGCGTTAAAAAAATCTGTCCAGCAATAATTCTGGAAAAGCTGAAAAGTTGAGTTTGACACGCAAAATTTATGGTTTCCATCTTTTTAGCAGCATTGAGTTCCCAACAACTGTTATGTCACTGAGTATCATCGTTGCGGCTGCGATTTCAGGTCTAACTAAAATGCCGAGAGATGGATAGAGAACGCCTGCGGCTAAAGGAATTGTCAGCATGTTATAGAAGAACGCCCAGAACAGGTTTTGTTTTAGCTTCTGCAACGTTTTCTTACTTAGCTTGATGCTTATTGCCACGTCTCGCGGGTCATCTTTGACTAGAACTATGTCTCCAGCTTCCATGGCAATATCTGTTCCACCGCCAATGGCAATTCCCACATTTGCTTGGGTGATTGCTGGTGCATCATTTATTCCATCGCCTACCATGGCAACGAATCTTCCTTCATTTTGCAGCTTCCTTATTTGCTCAACTTTTTCAGCTGGAAGAACCTCGGCTAAGACTTCATTGATTCCCAGCTGCTTTGCGATGGCTTCAGCCGTTCTTCTTGTGTCACCTGTAAGCATGATGACTTTTAGTCCCATCTTCTGAAGTGTTTCCACAGCGACTTTAGAGTGTTCTTTAATGGTGTCAGAAACAGCCAGCAGTCCAACTGCTTTTCCGTCAGTAGCCACGATTAATACGGTTTTGCCTTCTTTTTCCAGCCTTTCAATGTGGTCCTCTAACTTCTCTACTGCCACCTCATGCTTTCTCATTAATGCACGGTTTCCAAGCAAAATCTTCTTCCGTTCGAAGTCTACTGCCACACCAAGTCCAGGCAAGGCTTCAAAAGAATCTGGTTCAGGGACTTCAATTCCTTCACTTTCAGCTTTTTTGACAATTGCTTCGCCAGCTGGATGCTCAGACCTTTTCTCTGCAACAGCAGCGATTTTCAAAACATGTTCCTTGTCTTCAGCAACAATGTCTGTGACTTCCAACTCGCCTTTAGTCAATGTGCCGGTCTTGTCGAAAACAACAGTGTCAATTTCTTTGACAACCTCCAGCACTGCACTGTTTTTAATTAGAACTCCGTTTTCTGCTCCCTTGCCAACGCCGATCATAATTGCAGCGGGTGTTGCTATGCCTAAGGCGCATGGACAAGCTATTACTAAGACAGAAACGAGAGTTGTTAAGGCTAATATTTCGTTGTGAAAGAAGCTAAACCAAATTGCAAATGCTCCAACAGCAATTGCGATAACTATAGGAACGAAGAAGTTGACAACTTTATCTGCGAGCCTTTGGATCGGCGCCTTGCTTGCCTGCACTTCACGGGTTAACCTCACAATCTGAGCCAGAGTTGTTTCCTTTCCAACTTTCACTGCCCTAAACTTCAAAGTGCCGGCTTCGTTAACCGTTCCGCTAAAAACGGTGTCTCCAACGTTCTTCTCGATTGGAACAGATTCGCCAGTTATCATTGATTCATCTATGAACGAATGTCCTTTGACTACAACGCCGTCAACCGGAATTTTTTCTCCGGGTCTAACGATCACAATGTCGCCGACCTCAACTTCTTCAACTGAAACTTCTGTTTCATCTCCATCTCGCACTATAATAGCGGTTTTAGGTTGAAGCTCCATAAGTTTCTTGATTGTTTCTCCGGTTTTTTCAACAGCCATCTCCTCTAATAGCATGCCAAGAGTTATAGTAGTGATCACAACGGCTGAAGCTTCGTAAAAAACTGAAGCGTTAATGAAAACTGTTGAAAACAAGGAGTAAAAATAGGCGGCTGAAGCGCTTAAGGCGACAAGCACGTTCATGTCGGCAAACCTGTTTCTAAGTGAATTGTACGCACCTTTGTAGAAGTGCCAACCTACGACAAACTGGACTGGAGTTGTCAGAACCAACAACAGAAGATTCTTTTCAGGGAAAACCAGAAAATATGTAATGACGACGATTGGAATTGTTAGGGCAAGCCCAAAAAAGAAAAGCATCAACTTTCTCTTCATTACTTTCCTGCGCCTTTCAGCAGACAGGCCTTCTACTTGTTCCACAGCTTCATATCCAGTTCTCTTAACAGTCGCCTTTATCTTCTCAATGTTTGTCTTGTCCAAATTGAATCGTACAATGGCTTCTTTGGACGCGAAATTCACTTTGGCTTCTGTGATTCCGTCAAGTTTTGATAAGCTATTTTCAATTCGTTGTGCACACGCGGGACAGTGCATCCCAAGGATTTGAAGGATAACTTCTTGCTCTTTCATTTACAAGACCATCCAACCGCTATAACAAGCAAATTCCACATCTATCAATGTCCATTGTTGGGTCAAATACTTTATGCAATTTGCACATTAAGCCCTTTTCCCTAATTGTTACGCAGATTTCGCAAAACGCAGAAATGAAGTCTTTAGGTGACGAATTGCCTTTGACTAATGAGGCTGCCAGGTTTTCTATCAAGAGTGCAATATCACTTTCATTCTCTAAGTCGATTGCCTTTCCACGCCTTTCTCTGAAATAGAGACTTATTGCGGGTTGACTGACCCCAAGAAGTTTGGCTGTTTCCACCTGTTTTAGCTTGTGTTTCATCATGAGTTCTTTGGCTATCATGGCTCGAACTACGGGTAACACGCATTTTACTGCAACTTCGCAAGGAACCAACATAATGATATGCTCCACTTGTAACTTGCAGAAAGACATAAATAAACGTTATTACAATTGTAATATCAAAACAAAGAATGGTGTTGATGGAATTGGCTGAGGATAAGAAGAGAATACTGCAGTTTGAGACTGGTTCTCTTTCGGAAGAGGAGGCTGAGGCTGTCTTAGATTCGCTTCCGGTTGACATATCATTTGTTGACAAAGAGGATCGTGTAAAATACTTTAACAAGGCTGAGGGGAGAATTTTTGTTCGGACAAAGGCTGTTATTGGAAGAAAAGTACAACTATGCCATCCGCAGAAAAGCGTTCACATCGTGAATAATATTCTTGAAGCTTTCAAAACAGGCAAGAAAGATGTAGCTGAATTCTGGATTAATTTGAATAAACGTCTAATTCTCATCAGATATTTTGCAGTAAGAGACAAGAATGGAAAATATTTAGGAACTGTGGAAGTAACGCAGGACATAACTGACATCAAAAAGACTGAAGGACAAAAAAGACTCCTAGACTGGAAAACTTAGGCTCCATTTACGGAGAAAGTAACCATTTAACATACAGCAAGATTCAGTCGTCTATTTACTTGGATAATCAAGTCCTCAAGACAGCATTAACGTTATTTGTCACGCGAGTAGATGAAAGTTCCCTATTCTTGTGTTTTTTAGGTGTTTTTCTGCTACTCTTTGGCACTCCATGGCTTGTTTTTTGCTTGTTGTTGGCAAGTCGTTCATGACATAGCATGGATAAAAGGCTGGTAGCGTGTACGGAATATTAGGGTCTATTTCACTTATGAATTTGGCAATGTTCTCAACTTCTTTACAATCTACATACCCTGGAATAAGCAGTGTGCTGGCAGAAAGCACTGGCAGTTCAGGTCGTTGTTTGTAGAATTTTTCTCCTAGCACCTTAAAGTTCTCCAGCGTAGGCTTGTTTGAAACTCCGCATAATGCAATGTTCAATTCTTCACTCCAAGTCTTCAAGTCGAATTTTATGTTGCCACCACTTTCCAAAGCATATTCTGCAGCCTTCACAGCCAGTTTTGGACTTATGTAACCGTTGGTTTCCCAGCAAACTCGAAGGATACGCTTTTCAGCCTTGGCTTTCTCTAGGGCTATACGGCTTACTTCTAGTGAATGCGGCATTTGTGGTGAAGGGTCTCCGCCGAAATAACATATACAAGAAACATGTTTATCCACTTTGTTTGCTAAAGCCTTGGCACTCATAACTGGTTTATGTTGAACAGCTAGTTTGCGGTAATGCCAATTCTGACAGTAAAGGCAATCGTAACTGCAAGCTCCATAAAAAACAGCCAAATTAGCATAACCATATTCTGCTTCTGGCTTGTAAGCGTATTTTGGATAGCCTTTTCCAGTACATCCGGGACAAAACCACCAACTAACGCAGTTGGTTGGCAGATTATCATAATACCATTCTAGAACGCCTTTCTCAGCGGTATCGCCGAAACGAACCAAACGTCCATCAATGTTCCAAACCAGCCCGCAAAAACCACAATTACCAATGCCAATCACGCAATTGTTAGCACAAATCCCGCAAGACAAACCACCAGCATCTCTAGGCGGAACTGAAGGTAAGCCAAAACGAGCACGACTTTTTGCATGCACACGACCAGTGATTTCCAAAGCTTGCTCAGGCTTCTCTCTTATACATTTTAAACAAACACCTAGACCATCAGAAATTGTCGTGGCTTTTTCTCCGCAAACCAAACATTTCCCCATAAACGAACTCCATAAAAACTTAACAAGATCTGTGAATATAACTCTTGTACGGGAACTGTCATGAACGAAGCGCGGGTATATGTCGCGGCTTGCGGTGTATGTTGTAGCGTCTGCGGGCTTCATTTAAAGGGATTTTGTCTTCCGTGCGGTTCAGGACTAAAAAAGGATGAGGAAGTTGTCAAGAGGAAGATGGAAGAGCAGGTAAAGAATCTAGGGCATGTTTGTTCAATCTTTCAATGCATAGTTGAAAAAGGAATAGACTACTGCATGAAGGACTGCCCATAATTTCCGTGTAAACTCTACGAAGAACACTTCTTCCCGTACTCAGAAGGATTCCTTCAAATGTACAAAGCTAGAAACAAATAGCCCCGCTTCTAACAACAGACACAAAAATTACAACTTCAACATGTAACAGAATAAAGTCAGCCACCGCCAACAGGTGGCAATATGGCTAAGACATCACCGTCTATTAGCCGCGTTTCCAATCCATCGAGCACAGTTATGCTTCTGCCGTTCACAAGCAACAGTAAATGGCTTTGAATTTCGCCGGTTCTCCTATCAAACACGTATTCTGTAAAATCCTTCCCGTAAATTTCAGATAAACGCTTTAACACTTTTTCAACTGTGGCTTCCTCTCTATCTTCAAACTTTACACATTCTACCTTTTTTCCAACCAACGCCCGCAACGAACCAAAGAAACGCACAGAAACATTCAACAGCTAAACCTCTGCAACAATTCAGCCGCCAGTATCAGCATACCCAACCAAAACTTCACAGCCCGAATTTAAGAACTCATCCTTTATGCTCAGGAGCACCCTACCACCGCAAATAAAAAGGAACGTGTCCAACAGTCTTTCATCCACCTCTCCATGACGCTTCAACTTCTCCTTAAAAATGCTCAAAACATCTTCATACTTGGCCTCACCAGAAACATGAATGGTTTCCACTTTTCCAGATGACCCGAAATATTCGGCTATTCCACGACTTAAGTACCTTACCTTGACTTCCATTATGACAATCCACACGATGCCTTAGCTTCATGTACAAGCTTAGTTTCAACTGTTATAAAAATTGTGAAAAAGCAAGCTTGGATCAATATTAATAAACGTGAATGTGTAAACGCACAAGACTGGTTGAGCTACTTTTCATTTCACCAATAATTCTGATAAGAGGCATTAATAATGATGAATTGCAAGATTCACCGTTCGCAATGGTGGATGAATTGCAGGGTCACGCAGTCTAATAGGCTTAAACCCACGACTGTTTTTGCTTTCTTTTGACTCGTCACTAATCTAATACTAGAGCGCCTCTACCCTAACTATTTCCGGTATCTTTTTCTTGAGGTGCTGCTCCACGCCCATTTTGATAGTTATTGTTGCCATTGGGCATCCGGCACATGCTCCCTTCAATCTCACCTGGACAATACCATTGTCCACTCCCAAGAGTTCCACATCTCCGCCGTCAGCCTGTAACCGTGGCCTAATTTCTTCAAGGGCTTTTGCGACTTGTTCTCTAATCGTTTGGTTCATTGCGTTCACCAAGACTGTAGTCTAACATACTGTCTAATAAGTGTCACCCGTGAAATCCATTACATTTAAATCTCAATCCAACTAGTTTTTTCTCATGAAACATGCGAATAAAATAATTGATAGGGCTTTTTCATATTTTAGGATTGGTTACAATTGCGCTGAGAGTGTACTTTTGGCAGCGCGCGCTTATCAACATAATGCATATATCGCTCAGTCATTAAGCGTATATGAAAACAAAGTGTTGGAAGATGACTGAAAATCTATCAGAGGAAAGCTATCGTTTGGAAGGAATTGCTTTTGGACTTGCAGATGGTTTGATTATGTGTTTAGGTTTGATTATTGGGGTTGCTGAGGCTACTTCTGATACTCGGCTGGTGATAATTACTGGAGTAATTGGAGGCTTTGCCAACGCATTTGGAAACTCCATCGGATTCTTCATGTCCCAATCAGCAGAAAGGGCATTGCAAATTCAAACAACAGAACATGGTTCAACAACAAGAATACATTCGAAAAGGGAGATATTTACAAACAGCCTTTTCTCATTCGCCTCAACAATCGTCGCTACACTAGTTTTGCTGTCCCCATTCACATGTTTCTGCATGAGTCACGCCGCAATAATCACTTTTATAATCGGAACCACAATGGCATTCATCCTAGGAGGCTACGTAGGCAAAATCAGCTGTGAAAACCCCTACAAAACAGGATTTAAATACGCCCTACTCGCCGTTCTAGGAGCCCTAATCTCTCACGGTATAGCAGACTGCATCCAACTCTTAATCTAAAGTACGAAGCTAAACATTCGTGCGCTCTTTCATGACTAAGCGGTTTTTCTTATATGCATCCTCAATCCGAACTATTGATTCATAACTTTTTTTATGCTCACAACAGAATGACAACGGCAAAAATCAGTATAAGGATGGAGATAGAAATGCACAAAAAAGACTTCTGACAATGTTGTTGCCGCTCTTTTTAATGATCATTCCTTTTGTTGCATACGCTACAACAATCACCTCATGTACATTCGATAAAGACACATACCATCAAGGTCAAACAGGTTACATCAAGGTCACCATGTACAACGATGGAGACAGCAAAATAGAAGTCACTGAACTGACCGCGACCATAGATTATTACTACATTAACAGAAACATCTACTTACAAACATTCTATACCAATGCGACCTTGCCTGTCGAAATTCAACAAGGACAATCAAACACATGCTACATCCGTTCAGCCTACCAACCAACATTGCTTCGGGTTATACTAACGTTCATGTAAGAGCCAAAACCCAATTATGGAACAATCACTCTGAAACATGGTTCACATCAGATCATCCCACTTACGAACCGACACTCTACATAGAATCACCCTATAAACAACAATTAGAAGAACAACAAATAATTAACAATAACACCACAACCATGGTATACCTCTTTGCAGCCACCACCATACTCTTTGCATCAATGCCGTATTCCTCGCAATCCTCAATAGAAGAGCCAGAGCCGGCAACTAACCTGTAACCTAATTGCCCAAAACAGAGCGAAAAAAATTAGATGACACATCAGTGCAAATTACACCTGCCTTCTTGCGCAACAGAGGGAAGTGGCTAAAAAGAAAATGGAGTTTCTTACTCCCCTTTTTTCCGTTGCAAGTTTTCATTAGATAAATGCGCTGCAGGAAAACTTCTTTGATTGCGTATAAAAAAGGGGTTGAAACTGTTTTGTAGAAACTTATCAGTTATCTAGGCTGCATGTTCTTTCTTCATTTTGGTTTTTGTATTGGTGTCTGTATTGCTCCAAGCTCATTGTGCAGTTACAGATTCTGTTAATGGCACATTCACCGTTTCTTTGTCTGGTGCGGTTTTGTTCCTGTGTCCCATCGCAAGTGCAGTTGCAATCGCGATCTCTTGTTCTCAATCTGTCTTCGTCTTGCGTTTGAAGCAAATCGCTATTGCGAGTTCCCTTGACATAGGCTTGTATGGGTGCAGATAGGAAAGCGATGGCAACGATACCTACAATTAATCCTATCCCTACAATCATTTTTCCATTCATTATTTTGTCACCTCCATACTTTTGCTTGCAAGAATACCATGGTTACCGTGTGGTTTAGATGTTAGGTGTAACAAAACGTTTCAAAAATTGAAACAGCTTATAAGGAGTGTATCACCTTTAGGTTTTTGTGAGTGAAACATGCGTTCTAGAACTTTGATTTTCATTCTGGTCATTTTGTTTATGGTTAGTGTTCTTGGCTTGTTCTTTTTTGTGTTTGAAGGTGGTCTTGGAGGAAGAGGTCATGGAATGGGCGCAGAGGTCCCACGGTCTTTCTGGCTTGTTTTGTTTGTTGTTCCGCTTATTATTGCTGTGAGTGTGACTGGATATGCTCTCATTTTTCCAGAACTCAGCGAAGACAAGCTTAAGGGAAAGCCTTCTTCTGTGCCGACGGTTGAGAAGGGTGAGTCTGCCCTTGATGCAGTTTTGCGAGTTTTGAATGAGGATGAGAGAAAGGTGATAGCCACTTTGGTTGCTGAGGGTGGAACTATGTTACAGAAGGATATTCGCTGGAAGACTGGTTTGTCACGAGTGAAGACGCATCGAATACTTCTCAGGTTAGCCAAAAGGGGAATCGTTTCAGCTGAGAAATATTATAACACGAATAGGATTACATTGGCGGACTGGCTTACAAAAGAAAAGAAGCAGTGATACAACATAGACAAAGACTGAATCGAATGTAACTGAAAAGCTTCCGAATGAGAAATCAAAACTGTTAATCAACTGATTATAAAGAACCAACAACAAAGACAGATGAGATTAGGAAGCATTAGAAGTTGTTAAATGTTGTCTTAGTTCAGCAGTCCCAGCTTGTTCATTCCTTCAAGGATTTCCGAATCGGCAATAGCATAGTAAACCCATTTTCCTTCTTTCTTTCGCTTGATAACGCCTTCTCTTTCGAGTATTCCCAGATGGTGAGAGGCTGTCGGCTGTGTTAGGTTCAGAGCAACCATTATTTCACAAACGCACATCTCACGTAACATTAAGAGCTTTAACACTCTAATTCTGCTTTCATCTGCTAATGATTTAAAGAATCTGCTTTCCTTTTTAGCCAAAGCCTTATTCGCCATTTTATCAGCGAGTTCCCTTAGCTCCTCAGCATAATCAGACGCATCTTCAGCGGGACAGATAGATGACTTAACTAATCTCGCCAATCTTTTATCCACGCGAGTTTTGGACATATCTCTTTTCACCATAGTTTGTATCAATGAATGTAAACGTGTATTTTGGAGAATAAAACATTATATTTAAATATATCGATATATACACTCTGCTCAAGAAGCGTAGAGTGAATGTCCAGTTCTAAAAGAAAGAAGGATCCTCTCGGAATTTTCGAGAAGTATCTTACTTTATGGATTGCAATTTGTATAATTTTGGGACTGTTGTTAGGGCGTTTTCTTCCGGTTTTCGGGCAATATCTAGACTCGATGAAGTTCGGTCAGCTATCCATCCCAATAGGCGTTTGCCTTTTCTTCATGATGTATCCCACAGTTGTTCAAATAAGGTTTGGAGACATAGTTAAAGCCACAAAGAATCCGAAACCATTACTTCTTACCATAATCGCGAATTGGGTCATCAACCCGCCACTAGCAACATTCTTGGCAAACACTCTTCTACCAGGAAACCCCGAATTCATTGCAGGAATAATTCTACTTGGAATTTCACCATGCACGGCAATGGTCATGTGGTGGATTATGCTTGCTCGCGGAGATTTGGGGCAAGGGCTTGTGAACACAGCGGTCAATGCCCTTTTAATGGTGTTTCTTTACGCTCCATTAGCTGCTTTCTATCTAGGTGTAAGCTCAATTCCAGTACCGTGGGATTTGATTGCCCTCAGCGTTTTGTTTTTCATAGTTGTCCCAATCGTGGCTGCATCGATTTCTCGCTGGGCAGTCATCAACCGTAAGGGTCAAGACTGGTTTGACGAAAAGTATGTGCCTCTTTGGGGAAAAATATCGATTGTCGCCTTGTTAACTACATTGATAGTTATGTTCTCGTTGCAAGGAGAAATCATTATCAATCAACCCCTGACCGTGGCTTTGATTGCCGTTCCCTTACTGCTTGGTTATGCAATAATGGTTTCGTTGACCTATGGAGTTTCATGGCTTGCCAATTGGAGCTATGAATCGTCGATATGCAATACACTCATTGGCTCCAGCAGTCACTTTGAGGTTGCCATCGCCGTGGCAACAACCATTTTTGGCATAGGCTCTGGAGCCGCCCTAGCTACAGTCATCGGTCCATTGATGGAGGTTCCTCTCATGCTCTCTCTCACTAAGTTTGGGTTATGGACAAGCAAATACTTTCCAAGAAATAAGATGAAAGGACAGATCAAAGAGGTTATTGTAGCGAGCGCTTGAAGTCATCCATAGGAACTTGCTATCCAACTCTATTCTTAACCAAACAGAACGCCTTTGTAGTAAATAGTACTGGGACAGCCCAGACATCGGTCAGACTTGTAATAGGAACACTTTTCACATCGTCCGCCACATGGAGAGATCTCAGTTTTTTTCCTTATCATCTTCAGCGGCGAAATGAAATCTCTTGCAGAGGAAAGGACAACACTAAACTCCGCATCAGAGACGTTTGGGTTCGATCTAATATGGCAATCCATGCATGCATCAACAGAGGCTAAATCTTCACTCACCAAAAAAAGGCACAGATTCCGTTTTCCGGATGTTACGAACCCGTTTAAGAATAAAGGACATTTTTCGAAAAGTTTGAGAATCTTTCCACTGTTTTTTGTCGAAACATCGATTTTTACGAAACCTAACTTAGTTTTCTTCAAGTTCACTCCAATCTGGCATGCTATTATTCCTCTATTCTTCAGTTTCCGTAACCTTGCAGCAACTGCAGGTTGGGAGATTTTCAGAAAACGCGCAATTTCACTCTGGGATAATTCGGAGTTCTCAACAAGCAAAGATAAGATTCTCTTATTCACTTCATCTATCTTTAACATGGATCTCACGCAATATAAGATTCATTATTGCCAGATATAAACATTAGCTTCCACGTT
>Ga0315549_1001815_pt1 | contig 21410 bp, 15 predicted proteins | sample SalMarSW160200MG_FD_203101 | JGI IMG/M metagenome (GOLD analysis project Ga0315549, IMG submission 203101) | Salt marsh sediment microbial communities from the Plum Island Ecosystem LTER, Massachusetts, United States - Salt Marsh Sediment SW1601-200 ... | reverse complement strand
TACTGTTACGGACGATACTCAGCGGCGGCTGCTTGGGTTCACCGCCGAGTGAGATGCGGCATGCCCGAAGGGCTTGCCGAGGAACGAAGGCGGAATGGGGTTATAGGGGCTTTGCCCCTATTTCACAATTCAATTGACGATATGATAACATGGAACGGTGCACTCAACGTAAGTGAGACCGTAACCATCGAATTCAACGTAACCGTTGATTTCCCGTTGGATAATGGCACGCTCATATCAAATGATGCGGTGCTCAATTGGGACAGCAACGGCAATAACATAAACGATGCAACCAGTCATGCCTATGCAAACTTAACTGTTATCTCCTCGCCCATACTTTCAATAGAAAAATCGGACAGTAACGACCCTGTAGAAGCGGAAACAGAGCTGGTTTATTTTGTATGGATTAATAATACTGGGGACGCAAATGCCACCAGTGTAATTGTAATAGAATCGTATGATGTAAATACCCAATTTTTGTATGCAATTCCATCTCCTAATTCTGGTAATAATGTATGGGATATTTCAAAGATAAGTGTGGATGAGAGCAAAAGCATCGAAATCCATGTGCATATTTCTCCTGTAGAAAATGGGACCATTCTTTCCAATACAGTTAATGCAACATGCGATGAAGACTCCAGTGATGAGACGACCGAGCTGACAAATGTGACATCGTTGCCCTCTTTGAAAATAGAAAAAGTAGCCATCCCGACTACCGGGGAGAACGGTGGCAGTATTACATATAAGGTACGGGTGAACAATACGGGTACTGCTCCTGCGACAAATGTTACGGTCAGGGAGTTATATGACAGTCATGTTTCATTCGGCCATTCATATCCGTCACCCTATGATATGGCGCATAAAGTGTGGGTATTCCCCGTAGTTGATGTAGGCATACCAATAGTAATAACTATCTTTGTTGATATTTCGCCTTCTTTTGAAAACGGCATCCTGCATAATTTTGTGAATGTCACCTGTGATGAGGGAATGTATGATCAGGCATGGGCAAATACGACGGTTCAGTCGGCTCCCCCTGTCACGGTAAAGAAGTTCCACGGTTTTGTCTACAACATTACTCTATTTGAAAACGAAGGTGGCTATCTTCTGCATTGCATTACCAATGAAACGACCATAACCCTTGTTGCCACAGACATGCCGGAGGGAGGCGGGTCGGGCGTGAACCATACTTATTACCGCATATTCAAATGGAATTATTCATCCGTTAAGTGGGATATTTTGTTTGATTGGGAAGAATACGGGGTCTGGAATGTTTCTTCTCCGTTCTGTCCTATTGATCTTGCGAAGCTGGGAGTGGAATACGGTTACCCGCCATGTGGAAAATACGAGATAGAATTCTACAGTGTCGGCAAGGCAGGAAATACTGAAGGAATGAAATGGAACGATGTTTTTGTTGATTGTTATGCTCCGCAGTCATATGTCATGCCTCTGCCGGCTGAAACCTACGAGGATACGTTGGAGATAAAAGTGAATGCAAGTGATGACGACGGGGTGAAGGAGGTTACGTTGTATTACAGGTATAGCGAGGATAATCATACGTGGGGTGATTGGAATTCCTATGGAAGTAAATCGGGCGATTATGAATGGACGTTTGCACCATCCGAAGGAACGGGTTATTATCAATTTTACTCTGTTGCAGAGGATTACGTGGGACACAAAGAGGTTTTACCGAACGGGACCACTGTTCCCGATGCAATGTGCAGAATCGTTCATTTCCTGTGGGATGTTAACGGAGATGGATATGTTGACATATTCGATATTGTGATTGTGACACAGCACTGGATGGAAACCCCAAGCAGTCCCGGCTGGTGTGAATGCGCCGATGTAAATGGGGATTGGATAATAAATATAGATGATATAGTTATGATAACAGACCACTGGACAGGCTAAAATGAGAACAGTCAAGCTTTTGAGGTCATTTCAATCCCGTTCACTTTGAAAGTTTATTGGCTTAGGTACTCTAATTTGAAACGTTCATCTCAAAACGGGAAATACGAATTAAAAATTTGTAAAGCAGAATACTTTAAGGTATGTTGGCAATTGCTTCTGAAGGTTGAAAAAGCTGTATTGCACAATGTCTACTTTTGTTTTGCTACTTGACTCCGCCACTTTAGTGCCTAATGGAAAGAGATATTGAGGAGAAACTTCAATATCTCCTTTATGAAACCAAATGAAGCATCTCTATTAGGCGGTATAGTAACGATTGAAAAAGTAGAAAAAGAATTCGGTCTTTTTTCTACTGATTTTTGGATTGGTGATGTAGAATAGTTGGTATAAGAACCTCCACCCTCTGAGGGAGAATATAGCGTTTCTCCGTTTCAACCATGCATGTTGCATTACCTTTGGATTTATGGTGAGGATTAGGATTATAAAGAAAAGTGCCCTTCCGAAAACATATTGTTTTACTGGTCTGGTAGCTGTTAATGCACAATGTTCCTTACAGAGAGAGTAATTCGTGAAAATCAATGTCGCTAAAAAAGCATCGTGATAAAACCAAGAAGAAGATTTTTCCAGCACCTAATACTAAATGTAGTTACCCGAAATCCTTTTAATGTTTTTTCCTTTATGAGGTATGGTCTATAATAAGCACACTATCAAAAAGATATTCGCACTGGTGATGACTATGGGGGCGTTATTCTGTTTGGTAACTCCCATTACGAACGCTGCGTGGATACATCACGAATTGCCCAAAAAAGTGGTGATTGGAAACAGATATGAGCAGGTTTTGGTGAATCTCACCACGGAGGACAATTGGCAAGCAGTTTCTTCTGGCACTTTATATTGGGGCAACCCCGATTTCGAGAATGCCATACAACTCGATCGCGTCAAGAGAAAGCCATTTATCAGCACCAACGAAACCAACTTAGCCGATGGATATGAGAACTTCTATTTTGATTTTATTATTACAGAGGACATGGCTCGAGCAAATCATTCTTATTCATTTTACATAATATTTAACTTCACTTATACCCAGTACAAAAAGTTTATCGTTTCTCCTATCACCGCTGTTATAGGTCTGGTTGCCGATTTTTCATGGGGAACTTCGTGGACTCAATTCTACCCCATGGCACATAATCCGGTTCAATTCAAAGATGCATCTGAAGGAAAGGAGGAGGTCATGAAGTGGGTATGGGATTTTGGCGATGGAAAGCTGAGTGCTGGATCCCATCCCACTCATACCTATTCAGATGCTGGCACCTATAACGTGACGCTAACTGTCACAGATGCTGACGGAGAAACAGATAGTGTTACCAAGACAGTCGCCATTCGCCACGAATCAATATTTACCCCGGTTACCATCCTGTTTGTAGCTCTGATAGTGATCGCTTTGTTGCTCGGAATAGCCTTGGTGGTATTGGAGAGAAGGGAAAAAAAGGAATAAGAACCGTCGGCGGAAAAAAACCATAGGAGGGTTTATTGATTGTGTAAGCCCTTTGTGAAAACTCCCTCACCGGCTTAGTTAGGGAGGGATAAGACCAAACACAGCACCTTCAGCTGTAAAATCCGTGTAACTTTGAACATATATTGCATCCTACGGGGTGAGAGGCTACCATTCATTTTGCAAAATCAGTTCATTTCAAAACGAAAAATACAGATTAAAAATTTGTAAATCGTAACCACCATCACTGAACAGTTACCTTTTCTGCCGAAGCCTTTATATACTGTTTTTTCTATATATGTTTTGGAGGCAAAATATGAAAGCAAAAAAAACAAAAAATGGAATAAAAATATTGATATCTCTAGTGATAACAATAGCAATGATAGGAATACCAGCGATTTTACCCGCAGAAGCAGCTGACCCAAACATAGTTACCCATGCAGTGACTCCGGACCCAGCAGAGTGTAACGGCACCGTTGTCGTGGACGCCATATTCACCGATTCTGACAATGATATCATGGGTGTGGCAATACATTTCTGGCACGATAGTGATACAGAGCCAACCACGTGGCAAGATATGACACTGGTGGGCGGAACTGTCTACACGTTCGACACTACGGGAAAGACAATCGGAAACACCATACTGAATCTCAGCCAAGCAGGAACATGGCACTACGTGATGAACGTGAGCAACGGACCATATGTAGGTGCAGAGGCGTATCTGGAGTTTGGTCCCTATGACTTCGAGGTAAACGGGACCGCAGACTTTGCAGTACAGGTCAACGGCGAAGACCCTGAATCTGGCAAAACCTTTGCAGATGTACTTCTTTGCTGCGAGACAGTAAACATTACAGCAAACATCACTGGTGGCTGCTGTACCGTTACTGCTGCCCATGTTTATTTCACCGCACTAGGTAGTGCAGCCGTAGGAGAGAAAACGATGACCCAGGCGGCAGACGGCACGTGGTACTGGCAGAACGCCCAGGACCCGCTTACGAGCCCAGCTCTTCTTGGATTATGGGAATTCCAGATAAATGCTACCTGTGGTGTATATGACATGACGTCCGATACCTACAACTTCACTGTAGTTCAGGAGGCTAATGACCCAACCGCAGTGGTTGAGTTTGGCGACCCCAGCTATACTGGAACGGACCCAGAGCCATGGCACAGCATGGATGGTGGTGGCATGGCAACGTGGATACAATGCGGTACCAATATCACAATAAACGGAAGCGACTGTGAAGGAATTGCTGATATCTACTACAACATCTGGAACTTCACCGACGGATGGCTGTACAATGATTTCCAACCTGCGGCCCTAAGTCCTGATGGAACTTTTACAACAACTATCGAAGATGAGTACGGACGTTGTGACTGTTGCAAACACAAGATAGAGTATTATGTCGAGGATGAGTGCGAAGGCAACACATCCGAGGTCTACTACGAGTTCTTCTACGTGGATTGCCAACCGCCAACTGTCACGAAGACATACGACCCAGAGCCATGCATAGGCGATCCTAACGGAGAGGACTATATCTCCAACACCACGCTCATTACTCTGACCGGTGACGACGGAGAATGGAATATACAGAATAAGAGTTGTCCCAGTGGGGTAGATTACATCAACTACACTATTGACCACGCAGTAAATGAGACAACCTACACCGTACCGTTTGTCATCGAGGATTCTGGACTACACGTCATAAACATCACTATCTACGACAACGTAGGACACATCGGATATCTAAATCAGACCGTGAATGTATGCGATCCGCCAACTGTAACCCCAACCATCGAAGAAACTCCTTATTACCACGAGAACACGCCCAAGTATGCCATTGACAGCGAAATCGACTTCTGGGCCACGGTCATCCCGTGCGATACCAACGTGACCATCGAGAAGGTGAACATCACCATTATGCCTGCACCGACCTCTGATTACTACCTGGGCGATGGTAACTACGAGTTCGAAATGGTCTATGACCCCATCACTGAAACCTGGAATTACACCTTCACAAACACCTCTGTGCCGGGCGAGTACAGGTACCGCATTACGGCCTGGGACTGCACCGGACAGTACGGACAATCCGAGTGGTTCTACTTTATACTGCTACCTGAATGCGATGTCGATATCATTGAATTGGTGACACCTGATCCCAGCATCTGGCATCCCTTTGTGCCCACGGAAGTAGAAGCCATCATTAGGAACAATGGTCTATGCGATGCCCAGGGACCCATCAACGTCCACCTGCAGATCTACGAGGAGGTTCCCTTTGATTTGTATCCCTATTTGTGCACTGACCTCGAATTCTGTCACCTGAACACCTTTGAGATCATCAGCTACGATGGCGACCCGGTGACTTGGACATATACCGAGAAGCGGTCGAACTCACCCACCCACAGCTATCACAGCCAGCCTGATTATCTCGATACTTACGAGGCCTACTCAATGGATGGCCTGATACTCAACAATGGGAGCGACAGTGGAATCTACATCCCCGAGTTCAGTTCGGATGGTGACTCCACATACTATGCGTACCTAAACTTCTCACAGTGGATCGAGGGTGAAGAATTCTATGACTATGGCGAAATACAGGTTCACTACAGTACTGACGGTGTCACTTGGAATACCGATGTCATAGACAGCGGCCTCTTTGACACTGATGGTAAGTGGGAGTGGGCTGGTGACGTTGAAGCAGATCTGGACGGCGATGGTGAGGACGAAATTATCGGGTACGACCTCAGTGATTACATAGGTATGTATGTCAAGATCGAGTGGATTTGGTATGCCGATGGTTACGTCAACCGTGAGGGCTGGTACATCGACGATATCTGCATCAACCTGCAGTTTGGATCCATGCAGCCCCTGGTCTACCAGCAGTACAAGTACGTGGACACGCTCGAACAGGGTGAAGAACGCCTGATCAAATTCCCGCTTGACTTTGTGCCTAAAGAGGACACGTGGTATTTCTTTGAGATATACTCCGACATGCAGTGTTGCCAGTGTATGGATGACTGCTTCGGTGATTACGATGGGCCCAAGGACAATGAGGGTGAATTCCGCGTAGATCCACGCACGACCTACAAGTACTGGGACCCGGACAATGGTGTCAACCACAGCCTGTTCTTCGGTGATGTATGTGATGCTGCGATAATCGACATTAGTGCACCTGCGCGGGTTGAGATGCCCGACCATGACTTGGCACGCATCCCCATCGATGTTACCGTGGAGAACACCGGAACCACCACACAGGATGTCCCTGTGAAGGTCACTGCCTACGAGGCTTTTGAGGATGTCACCTACCGCGATGACATGGAAGGCGACTGGGAAGATTCCAACTGGTTCGATAACTTCATATATTCCGAAGGCGACACGGACACCTGGGAATTCAACGATGGCAACTTCTACAGCCCGTACAACTCGCTGTACTATGGCCAGCAGACCTCGCACCAGTATGTTGCGGGTGGCTACGGCTACATCATGTACGAGGTTGATGGCTTCGACTGGGATTATCATCGCAATGCAGGCCCCGGTGATGCCTTTGACATCCGTGGCAAGTTGAATGCCAACCTCGGTGACGACGACATGCTGACTGTTGCTCTCAAAGTCGGCAACATGTTTTATCGCATGGTAAGTGCAGAACTCTGGGAAGGCGGCGATACCAACGGCTGGATTGACTTCTCCTTCTACGATGAACTCCAAAAATACATCGAAAGCTCAGGCCGACCAGAGATCAATGGTGGCAACATCATCGATTTGATCGAGTGGTATGCCATTGATGACGGTCTCGGCGGCCTAGGTGACTGGTTCGGTGTCGGTTTCTGTGTCCAAGGTGATGACTACTACAGCACCTACGGCGGTGCGGTCGGCGACTGGAGCGGTGTATTTGTAGATGATATGGAGATCTACATTGCGGGCAAGGGTACCGATGAGATCTGGAGCCAGACGCTGGTAGTCGAGGACATGGAACAGGGCGACATTGAGACACTCGAATACTGGTGGAACACCTCGCTGTACTGCAACTATGTCCTGGAAGCCACGGTAGAACTGGAGTGCGATGAAGACGAAGAGAACAACGCCATGGAGACCCCCATCCGGATCTACGAGCAGATTTACGAGGATGGCTACGAAACCAATGACACCAACGACAACACTGTTGGACTTGATGACGACTGGCATATCATTGAAGAGTGTTCAGCATGTCCCAATGACCATTTCTGGTGGAATGGTATCATTGACGATGACGGCATAGCTGCTTACCAGCCAAATGCTGATGATGTCCTGCGTATGCTGCCCTATGAAGCTGAAGACGAGGATGAGGACGACGAACCGGATAACGATGCCTACATCGACGTGGAGAACGAGACCTTTGACTTCACGGCAGACGGTACCTACACCCTGACCTTCGACACCATTGCAGATATCGAGTACGGTTATCTCAACGGTGTTTCCTGGGACTACGGCGTGATAGAAGTCAGTAACGATGCTGGCCACAACTGGTATCCCATCGAAACGATCTATGAGATCTTTACTTGGACGACCGTGAGCTACGAACTCTACAATACGGCCGGTACGGGAATACTCGATACTGTACACGCCTACGAGCGCGCTGGCCATGACGCCTTCAGCTATAAACTATTCACGGCTCCTGCAGTACCCAGAACCGACGAGATGATGTTCCGCTTCCATCTGCTCACTGATGCAAGTGGCGAGTGGAAGGGATGGATGATTGACGACGTTGAACTCGCCCACGATGGTTATGCCTTCTTCTTTGACGACATGGAAGACGGCGATGCCAAGTGGATCCATATGAAGGAACCCGCGGGCGACATCTGGCACGAGGAAGCTGACTACTGGATCAATGCCGATGCTTACGACAGCTGGTACAATGGCCACCTCGAAGAATGCTACTGGGGCCCATACTGGAATGATGTGATTTACGATGAAGCAACACCTGGTCTCTACCGCAACAACTTGGACAACAAACTCATTCTGTCCTTCAACCTGACCGATGCCTACGAAGCCCTGTTTTCCTGGGAGCAGAAGTTTGCGTTCACTGGAGGATACCCAGAGGACTACGGTGTCGTAGAAATCTGGACCGGCAGTGAATGGAAGGCTCTGTTCATTACGCAGGGAAGCTCTGGCGGCGACTGGCAGACCATTCAGCTGGACATCACCGACTACGCCATGAACGATGAGTTCACCCAGATACGCTTCAGGATGATCAGCAATGCAACCACTGTCGGCGAAGGCTGGCAGGTACGCGGCTTCTCCATTGAAGGCAAAGTCGACAACCAAGGACCCACCTCATGGGCCTCGCTCGAACCAGAACAGCCGCAGTGCAACGGGTGGTACAATACTGACGTCCTGGTGAAAATCAGTGCTAGCGACAACATCGACGTGGACTACATCAAATACAGAATCGACGGCGGCAGCTGGCTCACATACACGGGACCAATCTCAATAGGCATCGACGGACAGCATATCATTGACTACTATGCGGTTGACACTGTAGGTAACGAGGGAGCACACGACAGCGTATCATTCAAGATAGACAAGACAGCACCGACTGGAAGTATAACTACACCACAGGCAGGATACATATACTTCTTCGGAAGGGAACTGATGCCAAGGATACTGGTCAAGGACAAGGCACTGATAATCGGCGGACTGACAGCAACAGCCACTGCAAGTGATGCAATGTCTGGTGTATACTACGTAACATTCAGCACTGGAGCAGGAAGTGTCGAAGATGCATTGTCGCCATACGCGTACAATCTACCATTCTACCTCTTCAAAGCAGACACGTTGACAGTAACAGTGACAGACAATGCATGCAACACAGCAAACGCTGGCTCAGTAGACTTCTTCAAGATACTGTAGAACAACACAACCCCTTTTCCCTTTTTTTATTTTTTTAAGTTTTTTGATTGGATGGGCTGTGGGCAGAATCACCAGCGAAACAGTACAATTTTACATTGAGCGACAACAGGGAAAGCATTGGGTAGATATTGATTACGATTATTATCAAAGTATTAAAACGGAAGGCCAAACGACACTCATCGATTTCATCGTTCCAGTATGATACGCTTCGGGCTTTAGCCGGGAGTAGTTAACTCAAGAACAAAAAAATAGAGTTAGATTTTCCAGAACTGTTGAGAAAAGTAGAAATCAGCAGAAACTTCGTTCCAGTTCCGTTTGATTTTTAAATTTTAAAAATTTTACCAGATAAAATTTCAGAAATTCACGATCAGATAATTGTAGCAACTGCAAAAATTCTAAATGCAAAACTGATAACAAGAGATAAGGGAATTACAAAATCTGAACTGGTGGAAACTGTTTGGAGTTAGACATTCTTTGAAATACTCGGAACATATTGCCGCTTTCTGATACGCTTAACGAATGGATATTACAAGCAAAAATAGGAACCAGAATTCAGTATGGAACAGCGAAGCAGTGTATCTAACTTCTCTAAAGTTGGGGCAATTTTTCAATCGATACACTTAAAAAGTAATTTAATATATTGTTATCAAGGTGCAAAAAATGAAAATAAAAAAGGGGAAGAACGCTTTTCTTGCATTTGTGCTTGGATTTGGATTGCTATTTATGTTTTTCATGTCCCCTTCATTAGCGGCGAATGGAAATATTCCCCCGCATGTTGATTTTCATTGGTCTCCAGAAACCGGTATCAATACAGGTGAAACAATACACTTCTATGATGACAGTATCGACGACGATGGAACTATAATGGCATGGCAGTGGGATTTTGACGACGGTGAATATGCAATAATAAAAAACCCCACACATGTTTACTCATCCCCAGGAACATATGATGTAGAACTCACTGTTATTGACAACAATGGCTCAACGAACTCAACATCAAAGCAAGTGACTGTAATCAATGCTTCTCCAACAGCAGATGCAGGACCAGACCAAGTTGTAAACAATACACTCGTTTCATTTGACGGTACAGACTCAAGCGACCCCGATGGAACCATTGTTTCATATAATTGGAATTTTGGGGACATGAAGACAGGCACGGGTGTAACCACCACCCACAATTACAGTGATGACGGAGTCTATACTGCTACCCTCAACGTTACCGATAATGACGGGGCAAGTGACGAGGATGCATGTGAAATTACCGTGGATACGACCTTACCGGTCACCAATATTTCTATCAACGGTACGGAAGGTGATAACGACTGGTACACGAGTAACGTTACCGTTACCCTTCTTCCGACTGATGCAACGTCTGGAATAGATAAGACTTACTATTTGTTGAATAATGGCACGTGGGCAACATATACCACATCCATCACCATTTCAAGCGAGGGAGAAAATATCATAAGATTTTACTCCATTGATGAGGCAGGAAATGAGGAGGATGTAAACACAAATACAATAAAGATAGATAAGACAGCCCCGACAATTATAATTAAAGACCCGAAGCAGGGGTACTGTTACTTCTTTGGAAGGTCAATCTTTCCCACGCTCAGGAACAAGACGATTATTATCGGAAGAATAACAGTTGAGGTTGATGTGACCAACACGTCTTCAGGTATAAAAGATGTTGAATTTTATGTAGATGAAGACATGAAATATAACACCTCGGTATCCCCATATGTCTGGAAATGGGGGATGGCATTTGGAAGGCACACTCTCGAAGTAAAAGTGTTCGATATGGCGGGTCACAATACAAGTAAGGAAATGGAAGTTACAATTTTCAGTATCCTTCCTGGCAGGAACAACGATGTCCATATCCAGGAAGATGTGTTGCCAGACCTGAAATAGGTTATGTAATTCGGGAATGCTTATCGGCAGATGACCAAATTTTTTAATATCAGATATATTATTCCATATAGGGCCCGTGGGGTAGCTTGGTATCCTTGTGGCTTCGGGCAATCCTACCTGTATGTTGACGGAAAGGATTAGAAAAAGCCATTGACTCGAGTTCAAATCTCGACGGGCCCATACAACAATTTTTTTAAATTGCTTTTAGATAAACTTTCAGGCGGGCGTAATCTAGCGGTTAGGATTCAAGCTTCCCAACCGCCCTTTCCTCTGTGCAAAGCGTGGACGGAAAGAAGGAGAAAAAGCTTGCTGCCCGGGTTCAAATCCCGGCGCCCGCACTTTATAACCTTGAACAATCTTGAATAATGAATAGAAAATAATAAGTATTCCGGGGAGATAAATTGTACTATGGGACGAGAAAAGAAACTGGTTGCTGCATCGGTACTAATATTTATTCTTTTTCAGGGTTGCATCTTTGATTCGGAATCAACTTCGGTAGAGGTTGTCTCGGTTGGCAATCCTGATGTGATATGCCATTCCGGGGAGAGAATAGCGTTAAACGTGACAGTCAAGTCTTCCGTTTCCATGGACAATATAACTGTGAGCATTTCCGGGTTAAAAAACAAACTCGGGGTGATGAAGCTCCATGAATCAAAAGCAGTTGACCTTGTTTGTGGAATCAATGTCATCTCATTTATTTGCTTGATACCTGCCTGTTCGTCATGCAACCATCTGGAACAGGGAATTTATTATGTAAATGCCACTGTTTTGAATAACGGAGAAATTATCGCACATGGTTCGGGGACAATAGATTTGAAGGCATAACCATAATTGATTTGGATGGTCACATACGTTTATCAAAGCTTTTTTATGATGCAATAGATACAACCCTATGGATTCCCGGAAGTTTATGGCGGGCATGATACTGATCATCCCGTTTTTTTACATATACGGACTCTCAGTGATATCATTGGCAATGGGCATCGGGGAATCGTTTATAACCCCTTCAGCACTTTTTCTATCTCTTGTAATAAATCTGGTTGTGATGGCAGGCTCGTCCATGCTCTGTATTCATATTTTATACGGGGGAGGATTGGCAAATATTGCCAGAAGACTTTATTTCAAAAAGGACGGGGCATTGCATTCCGTGGCTATGGGGATTTTCACTGCTGTGTCATTCCTTTTTTTAATCGGCATATTGGCGTATGCCCTCCAGTCAATGGGGTATGGAACGGAGAACGAAATGGCGGAGGAAATAGTTGAAAATGTTAACATTCCATTACTATTTGTCGTTCCCTTTCTATCGGCCCTTAGCGAGGAGATATTCTTTCGGGCATTTTTACAGATGAGGATGGCAAAATTGTACGGTCAGCCCCTTGCCATATTTGTTTCCTCTATCCTATTCGGTGTCGCCCACGTCATGTATGGAAACCCCATGCAGATATTCATTCCGTTTTTGATGGGTATCATGCTTGGATATCTGATGATGAAAAATGAAAATGTGCTGGCCCCGTTTTCGGCACACTTTGCATTCAATTTCATACAGATTGCAGTATTTATTTTCTATACATAGAAAAAAGGATAAATGCCAAGACAATATCAGTGAGTAACATGAACATGCTTGTTTTAGGCGGAGGAAAGATGGGTCTTGCAATTGCACATGACCTTGTGAAAAACGGTGCGGAAGTTCAGATCGGAGATGTTGACAAAGGGTGCATCAAAAATATGCCTCGTTTGTTGGATAAAGTAGAGTTTGTGCATATTGATGCGAGCAATGCCCATCAGGTTGAGGATGCCATGAAGAAAAAGGATGCGGTCATCAGTGCACTGCCCTATGATTTTAACTACAGCATGGCAAAGACGGCGGTAAAATGTAAAGCAAACTTCTGCGACCTTGGCGGAAACATCGAAATCGTGGAGAGGGAGCTTTCGCTTCATGAAAAGGCGATGGAGGCAGGAGTTACAATCATTCCCGACTGCGGGCTTGCCCCGGGTACAACAAATATTCTGGCTGCCCATCTCATCAAAAAGGCAGATGCCAGGGAGATGCATATACGCGTTGGCGGCATTCCCCTGAACCCGGAGCCGCCTCTCAACTATGCCCTTGTTTTTTCTGTCCACGGTTTGATAAACGAATACGTAGAGAAGGCGAAGATAATCAGAAAAGGTAAGTTGGCAGAGGTCGAATCCCTCACCGGTCTGGAGGACATATCATTTCCTGAATTCGGCAGGCTTGAGGCGTTCTACACCTCTGGCGGTACTTCCACACTCTCGCAAACATTTCTGGGCAAACTTGACGAGCTGGATTACAAGACCATACGCTATGCGGGGCACTGTGATAAAATCAGATTTTTGAGGGATATGGGTTTTTTTGACGGCAAAGCCAGGTCATTCACGGAAAAAACTCTGGAAAGGGCATTGAATAAAAAGACAGAGGATGTCGTTCTGGCAAGATTGACAGCCTTAGGGAAAGATACTGTCAGCATGGATATGATAGATTACTGCGATGGAGAGGGCATATCTGCCATGATGAGGACAACGGGTTTTCCGACATCGATTATTGCACAGATGATTGTAAACGGGGATACGGGGGAGGGGGGCGCCCTGCCGCCGGAAAAATGTGTGCCGCCTGGAAAATTCATGCATGAGCTGCAGAAAAGAAATATAATGCTGAGGGAGAAGAAAAGATAGGCACATCTGTTCATCATTAAACGTCTTTTAGCATCGCTCTTGCCTTCCCCACAAGATATAGGGAGCCAGTTATGCATATCATATCGTTATCACCTGCCATTTTCCTTGCCTCTTCTATGGCATGGCAAACATCTTCTGTTTTTGTATATTCCCTGCCCTCTTTTTCCAGCATGTCGGCAAGCGTATCTGCCTCCGCCGCCCTCCCGCCGCCTGCGCTTGTGGCTATGACATATCCTTTCGGGAGGGATTCTATCATCGAGGCGATATCCTTGTCCCTCATGACTCCGAATATGATAAAAAGGCGGTTGTAGTTGTAATCTTTCATCGCTTCTTTCAATGCCTTTATTGCCGCCGGGTTGTGGGCACCGTCAAGCAAAAATTGTCCTATTTTTTCCATTCTTCCCGGCAAACTCGCTTTTTTTATCCCTCTAATTATGCTTTTTTTCCCGATGCCAAGCAATTCTGCGCTCCTGACTGCTATTGCAATGTTATCCCCCTGAAACAGTCCGTCCAGATCTGTCTCGATTTTGTATTCTTCGTTGCTTTTTACCGTAAATTTTCCCGGTGAGATGCGATTCCATGTTACATCCCTGCCGATTACGTGCAGTCTGGCATTGCATTCCCTGGCTTTGTTTTTTATCACATCAAGGGACGTTCCCCTGCAGGCGGTTACCACATTTCCGCCCTTTATTATTCCTGCCTTTTCAGCAGCTATTTCCTTTATGCTCCTGCCCAGGTAATCTTCATGATCCATGGAGATGTTTGTTATTGCAGTTATGTCTGCATTGATGATATTTGTGGCATCATATCTGCCTCCCAGCCCCACCTCCAGAATGGCAAAATCTACCCTCCCGTTGAAATACATAAGCGATATTGCCGTCGTAGCCTCAAAAAACGTGAGACCATCGTCTTCTGCCGTAATTACGCCGGCAAGTTGTGACAGTTCCTTATCATTTATCTCCTTTCCATTGATGGAGATACGTTCATTCATCCTTTCAAGATGGGGGGACGAGTAGATACCAACGCGATGCCCCTCTTCCTGCAGAATTTTCCCGATGAACTGGCATACGGAACCCTTCCCGTTTGTTCCCCCGACATGTATTATCCTATAATTCGGAGAAAAGCCGGCCATCACCTTCTCCATTCTTTCCAGCCCGGGCTTTATCCCACTCCCCTTCAGCCCTTCCAGCCATTTTAGCGCATCGAAAGCCATCAAAACCCTTCGGAATATAATATGTCCTGAAGTGCGTATTTCATCCAAGAGTCACCCGGCAGTACCTTCACCTTCCTGTTTCTTATCTCAAGTCTTCCCTGTCCGAACAAATCTATGCTTCTCGGTAGCAACTGGTGCTCCGCCTGCAATATGCGTTTTGCAAGGGCGTTTCTGTCATCTCCCTCGTGGATACGTACGGCAGCCTGCAATATGATTGGGCCGTGGTCTGTCTTCTCGTCGATAAAGTGAGTGGTGCATCCTGTTATCTTCACCCCGTATTTGAGGGCGTCTCCCTGTCCGTCTGTTCCCCTGAACGAGGGAAGAAGTGCAGGGTGTATGTTTATTAATTTTCCATACCATTTACGGACGAACTTCAGGGAGAGAACGCACATGTAACCTGCGCCGATAGCCAAATCTACCTCTCTGTCAGCAAATATTTTATTAATTTCATCCTCATGTCTTTTTTTATCCGAAGCATCCGAAAAGTAGGCATCTATCCCGTGCTTTCTCGCTCTTTCAAGTGCAAATGCATCTCTGTTATCGCTGACTACAGCAACAACCTCAGCATTTATTTTCCCCTGCTCACATGCATCGATGATTGCCTGCAGGTTTGTCCCGCCGCCCGATGCAAGAATGCCCACTTTCAGCATGAATTGTAAATTGCCGGAACATATAAGGATTTAACTGTGATGGCGGGCTTTGTAGCAGGGCAGCAAGGTGAGGATTGATTTAGAACTTTGAAGAAAGAGGATGGAATCTCCTCAATCACTGCCTGAGTTATCGTTTCGCGGATATGAGTAGTCCGAGCGAAGCGAGGATTTGGGTGGAAGCAAAAGGATGTAGCATCATCCGCTATTATATGGCTTGAAGGGCAAGGTTGCAAAGCAACCGCAGAGTTCTACCCCCCATCATCTTTATTTTTTTCTGCAAATCCTAAAATGTAACCATTACAATCCTTAATGTAAAATTCCTGCATTCCATACCAAGTGGTATGTAGGTCTATGGCAATATCCACTTTGTCTTTGAGCGAGTTGTACAGTTCATGGATATTATTCACATCGCAGTAGAATGATACTGATGCACCGATTGTTGTGCCTTTTAACATCGGCAAATCCTCTTCAAATATATCCTTTTTCATAAGCATAATATACACTTTATCTCGGCTTACCATAGCGTATGCATAATTCCTGCCGTCTTCTAACTTATTTCCAATGGTCTTACTGTTCTCTGGAACAACCATGTTAATTGTAAATCCCAGAATATCCGTATAGAAGACTACGGACTCTCGCACATCATTGACCATCATGTTTGGTGTGAGTTTTTTTATTTTCATAGTTTTTGCCTCTTTTCTTTTTATAGTTTAAAAGATTGTTTAATATAATATTCGACCTTTTTATTATCGATATCTTCTTGTTGAAAAATTTTTAAGTGCCGTCTATTTTTTCCGTTACCTTCAAGAAAATTATTTGAATCTTTCATCTCCGCGCCTCTATCAAACTCAACGGATATATGCTTTTTCGGATAAAGATTCCGCAAAACAGCCTCTTGTTGTTTACAAAGACCAAACCGCCGTATTTTATTTCTTCTTTTGAGCTTGGGGTTATCTCCAGAACTAATTTTCTTAAAGAAATTATCGTTTCTCCTTTATCTTTGTCCATAAGCAGGATATCTTGTATAAAGTCATTGATTTTAGGATTTGCTTTCGTATTCATAATAATCCCCTTCATCTTTTTAAATATTCCTTTTTAGGTGGGGCAGAATTTCATATAACATCTAATACCTGCAATTCATCATCTCACACATTTATTATGGCTTCTCCTTTGAAAGGTAATCCTTTATTGCTTCCCGTAATCCATCTGCAGCCAGATTGGAACAGTGCATTTTTATGGGCGGCAATCCGTCAAGTTCATTGGCAACATCATCCCTTGTTATCTTTTCTGCCTCCTCAATGGTTTTTCCTTTAGCGAGTTCTGTTATCATGCTGCTCGTTGCAATCGCTGCGGCACACCCGAATGTTTTGAACTTCACATCTTCCAGCTTTCCATCTTTGACTTTTATATATATCGTCATTAAATCTCCGCATACGGGATTTCCTACCTTCCCCACCCCGTCTGCATCAGCTATTTCGCCCATATTCTTCGGTTTCCTGAAATGTTCAATAACTTTATCGCTGTACATTTCCATCTTTTTTCCATAATGGAGACATTGCCCGTAACTTTTTCACAATTTCAGGCAGCACCTCCAGCACGTAATCTATCTCCTCCTCGGTGTTCTCTCTCCCGATTGCCAAACGTAATGAGCCATGAGCCTGAACCTCATTCAATCCTATTGCAAGGAGCACGTGGGATGGCTTTAATTCCTTTGACGAGCATGCAGAGCCCGTTGAACCTGCAATGCCCATATCATCTAGGCTAAGCAGCAGCGATTCGCCCTCAACGGCGGTGAAGCGGAAGTGGGCATTATTCGGCAGCCGCTTTTCAGGATGGCCGTTGAGATATGTCTCTTCTATTTCAAGCGTTCCATTTATCAGTTTCTCTCTCAGCCTTGAACTTTTTTTCGTATCGACCTCCATCCTTTCCTTTGCAATCTCGCATGCTTTTCCCAGACCCACGATGCCCGGTACATTCTCGGTGGATGGGCGCAGTCCTCCCTCATGTTTACCGCCGTGAATGATGGGCTCTATCTTCGTTCCTTTTCTTATGTAAAAGGCTCCTGTTCCTTTCGGCCCATAGATTTTGTGAGCAGATATTGAAAGCATATCTACCCCCAGGTCGTCAACGTTGACAGGAATTTTTCCGACTGATTGCACCGCATCGGTATGGAACGGTATCTCATTGGATTGCGATATTTTTGCTATCTCTCCTATGGGCTCGATGGTACCGATTTCGTTATTTGCATGCATGATGGTTATCAGAATTGTGTCGTCTTTTATTGCATTTTCAACATCGTCTGGATTCACTATACCATATTCATCAACTGGCAGGTATGTAACTTCAAAACCTTTCTTTTCAAGGTGTCCGCAGGTGTTCATTACAGCAGGATGTTCTATCTGGCTGGTTATGATATGGCCCTTTCCTTCACGGAAAGCAATTCCTTTTATGGCCATGTTATCGCTTTCTGTCCCGCCCCCCGTGAATATGATTTCCTCGCTTTTTACACCTATAAGTTCTGATACCTTCTCCCTGCTCTTTTCGATGGCATCTCTTGCCTCACTGCCGAAAGAGTGTAAAGAAGATGCGTTTCCATATTTTTGGGTAAAATACGGCTTCATCGCTTCCACCACTTCTTTATCAACGGGGGTGGTGGAGGCGTTATCAAGATAAATGCGTTTCATATTTGGTAACCTCTTTTCTATCGTTAACGTCTTGATGCTTTTTAAAACTTTGTTCATCATGATTTTTTGCCCGTATCTGGTGTTCTCATATTATTCATCTTATCTATTTAACAATAGCTAAAGCAATGCTGACATAGTATTTAAATAAATATGCCTGTTTCACTCTCATGAAAGTTGCAAAAATGAATAAAATAGATCAGTTCCTGGCAATGTTTTCTGAAAGTACCCAAGCTACTTACAGATCCCATCTAAAAAGTTTTTTCAGAACTATAAATACGGATCCAGAAACATATTTTGACGAAGAAAGAGATTACGAGGCAGATGTAACACAATTTTGGATGAGCCTGAAAGGAAGACCCCCAAAAACGATACACTCTGCAATACACGCAGTAAAATCATTTCTTCGAGAATATGAAATCGAGATCCCTTATAGATTCTGGAATAAAATAAACAGAAGGACAAAAGGAAACAGAGCAGTTACGATGGATAAAACTCCCGAAAATATTCAACTGAAAGAAATACTCCAGCATGGAGGAATTAAAGCACGAGCACTATTTCTCATACTCAGTTCCTCTGGTATGAGAATAGGTGAAGCGCTGCAACTCCTCCCGGATGATATAGATATGAGCGGAATTCCCACAAAAATAAACATTAGGGCGGAGACCACAAAGACCGGAAACTCACGGACAACATTCATATCTGAGGAAGCAACCGAAGCACTGGCAGCATGGCTTAGAGGGCGAGAGCAGTATATTGAAAATGCGGTAAAAAAGACCAATTTCAAGAATAAAAAGTCATCCTATAATCCCTATGTATTCCCATTTAACTACAATGTGGCACGGATTATATGGAATAATCTTCTTGAAAAGGCAGGGTACAATGAAAGGGATTCACGGACAAATAGACGAAAAATGCACATCCACACGCTGAGAAAATATTTCAGAACAAGAATGAGTCTTACAATACCGACAGATGTTGTAGAAGCATTGATGGGGCATGAAGAATATTTGACGCAGGTTTATAGAAATTACAGCGAACAAAAGCTTGCAGAAATGTACATCAAAGCAGAGCAACAGATAGTCGTATTCGAAACACCGCTTGACACCACTGGAATAGAAAAAAGATTGGGAACTTTAAGATCAGAAAATTTACAGCTCAGGCAAGACCTTGACAGGGTTATGGATATGATGATAAAGGAAACAGAGCCAAAAGTAGATGAGTTCGGCGAAGAATTACATGGGAGAAGGTATATACTCAATGAAGAAGAAAACACAATACAGGAGATGAGATTCAGCAAAGAGCAAATGGAATTTGTTCCAGTTGGCGAGAAAATGGATTATGGCGAATGGGAGAAAGAGCAAGAAAGAAAGTTTAGAGAAATGTATGAGTCAAAGTAAATTAACTCAGTTGCTGTATTCTTTCAGAACTTCATTTATGTGCATTCTGATGCGTCTTAATTGACGTGAATCAAAGTAAACAGCATAACCACCACCCTTGCATTTCCCATACAAAGCCGTAAGAGCCATTTCTAACGATTCTTTATTGGTTTTTGGCATAGAATCTTCGGGCTGTTCTAATTTGCCGAGATATTGCCATTTAACACGCTTCTCGCTTTTATCCCAATACTCACGGTAGCGGTATTTATGACCGTTTATTTCCTTCACGATGTCAGCCATGCAAACGAAATAAAAATGTGATATAAATAACTATGGTAAAACTATGGTAAAAATCTAATAATTTCCAGTGAAAAGGTACCTCCAACAGATAAGGAAGGGATTTGTTTGAATTATTCTATCTAAGTCAAGTAAACCTTTGTATTATTGGGTAGTTATAATAATATATATAATATATACTATAAAGGAAATCATTTACCGTATTGCGTAAAACCGTAAAACATAATTCAGTAAAACATTGGATAGTTTTAGAGCAGTAGGAATCACATTGCTCGAAACAATGTTTGACGAGCATGTGATCCTTGGTAACCCCCCCAACCCCAAAAATGTAAGGACAGAGGGGAGGGCAAGCCTTACGGCTTGGCATACTTTAGAGTATGCTCTCCCTCCTGGTTGGATGGCAATACAATGAGTAGTTTTAAGCAAGATAATGCATGGATTACGGAATGATGCAACAGATTACTTTTTGCCATGCTATAATTTTAATGAGATGGGATTGAAAAAGGTTTGAGAAAGTGAGCAGAGGATTTACAAAAAGATATTAAAGGCATAGTCGTTACAAAACAGAGGGAATAATTGAAATATCACAAAACCAAAGGAGTTATGTGAAGAAATGAATGAGGAAATGTTAAGTTTGGATATAATGCACAAATGGGAGGATATGCGAATAAAAAGTTTGCAAAATACTAGTTAAGTGAAATGCCCAAGCCCGCCTTAAGAGAAGAAGAATGATAAAATGATACTTAAAAAAGTAAGAATTGGAAACCTTCGTTCTATAATAAGTACTGGAGAAATAGGGTTGGATAATAAAATAACTCTTCTGTTAGGAAAGAATGAACAAGGGAAGACCAATTTCCTTAAAGCATTAGAATCTTTTGGGAAAGAATACAAATATGAAGATGATGATTTAAGTTATTTACTGACTTGCACAGCAGAGGCACATCAAATACCTGTAATTACTGCGTGGTTTAAATTAGATGATAATGAAAAGAAAACACTATCAAATTTAGATGAAGAGCTTGAAAAGCAGAATGAATTAGTAATAACAAAATATTTTGACGGTCATTATAAAATCGAAAAACCTGATCTTATTGAAGTACCTTCAAAAATTGAGAGAGTTAAACTTTCTATTCTTAATATCCTAAAAGGTAATGAAAGCACAGTCAAAAAATCGTTTGATTTCTTAGGTAAAATAGACAAGAACAAGCACATTAATTGGCTCAAAACACTTCAAAGACCAGATGGAGGATTTAGCCATATTCCTGGTCAGGCATCCCATATCACACATACCTACTTTACTGTTAAGA
>Ga0315549_1001812_pt1 | contig 21435 bp, 25 predicted proteins | sample SalMarSW160200MG_FD_203101 | JGI IMG/M metagenome (GOLD analysis project Ga0315549, IMG submission 203101) | Salt marsh sediment microbial communities from the Plum Island Ecosystem LTER, Massachusetts, United States - Salt Marsh Sediment SW1601-200 ... | reverse complement strand
TAGTCCCTAAGACTCAATGAAAATCTTAGACACTAAAGGATAGTTCTCTACCCTTATATCATAAATACACTGATTATGAATATGGTTATTTAAGATATTAATGCTTCCTACCACATCTCTATCTTGTTCATATCCACAATGAGAGCATCGAAAGAGCCTATCATGTGGAGTAACTTTCTCATTACAAATTGGACATGTAGAAGAAGTATAGGATTAATTCATCATGAGTAAGTCGATTCCAAATTCCTTACATTTATCGCACATTTTCTTAAGAAAAAGATTATAAGACCAGAAATTGTGCACCATATTATTAATTTTCCTCTTCTGGTAATGTTCTGGAAGTCTGGAATCTCGTATTCCTTTTAAATCTCCAATTATAACCATAGAAATATGATATGTTTTCAGTTTTCTAAAAAAATGAGCTAGAATGTTATTAAGATAATTGCTAAGGTTTCTTTTTCTCTTAAGATAGAGTCTTCTAATTCTATGAGTTGAATAACTATTATTCTCGATTTTTGCGATTGCTTGATAATAAGTTATTATTTTGGTTATATTGAGATATTGCTCAAAAAAATGTTCTGATTCATATAGAAGACAAAAATCTTTAGAATTCTTAGTATAAGCTGTTATATATCTCTTAATACTTAAGTCAATAGCGCATATTTTCTCTTCTTTAGAGTCAATAGGTATAAGGCTTACTTCTTCAGTTTGATAAGCATAGAATTTCTTACTATATGGAATATATTTAATTTCCATAGATTTTTTAGTACCTATCCATTTTCCTATTCCATTATAGTCTATTTTCAATAATCCTTTTATTCTATATTTTTTTTTAAATCCTTAGAACAAGAGATATAGATATTGTTATCATTTATTCGGTAACAATCATTCCTACAAATTAATAATTTAGGGAGTGTTTGATTGGTCTTATAATTCTTAAAATAAGAGGGGATAGAAACTTTATGCTCTCTATTTTCTGATCTAAGGGAGTTCCAAAAAGATTGCCATGATTTATCTAACTTTTTGAGCATTTGTTGAGAATAGGCCTTCCTAAGGATATATAATGTTCATGAGATTTTAAATCCTTACATAAAATAGCATAGGATGGAATATTTTTGTCATTGCTAAACATAGCTTGTCGTTTTTTGTAATTACCTACATTCCAGATATCACTACTTCTTACTAACATTTCTCTTAGAATCCGTTGTTGTTGTTTAGTAGGTTTCAATTCTAATGTATTAGTCCGAAGCATTAAAATGATTATTATACCTATTAGATTTATAAATGAAGAGTGATTAAATTTAATAAATTACAATATGCGATTCATTCACTCCCTAAAGGAAGTGACCTTCTCGCATTTAAATGGTAAATTTAATTAATTTAGAGTAGTTATAATAATATATATAATGTTTATAAAAGCGGGAATTGCCAAGTTTGGTCAAAGGCGGTGGACTTAGAAGAGATTAATCTCGAAGAGATCCATTCTCAAGGAGTTCGGGAGTTCAAATCTCCCTTCCCGCATGAACTTTTCATTTTCTGAATAATTGATAAATAGAAATAACTATTTCTCATATATCAATGATATTTATAATATTAGTGATTCTATAACTTTACTATTATTTATCATTATATATTAATTACTTTTATAAATCGAGTTTTTCCTTAATTACAATATGGAAAAATATATAATTTGCAATTAATTATCAAAATAAAAAAAATAATATTTTTAATTGTATTCAATAGTATAAATTATTAGTATTATTTGTTAAAATATGCTTCTGTAGTGTAGTTCGGCCAAACTTAATATATTATATATTAAGGACTAGGCATGCGGGGCTTTCACCCCCGTGACCCGGGTTCAAATCCCGGCAGAAGCATACACATATGATATGCCTCCGTAGCTCAGTTAGGTAGAGCATCAGGTCAATTGTAGACTGATCCACCCACAGCACCCGGCTAAGGTATTTGGATATTACAATACCTCCGGAAGTTAACCGGGTGGTCGCATGTTCGATATTATGCAAAAGTTCTGAGCATAACGAGTCCCATATAATATTTGATTTACAGATATTAGAGAAAGCCGGGGGCGCTATATTTTTTTTAATTATCTTGATTTAAACTCAATTATATTATTTTGATAATTATATCTAATAATTTCTATAATAAGTTTTAATAAATTTGAATATCATATAATAATTATATGGTCTATAAGGTAATATTTAAAGGTTCTAATAAGATTGAAAAAGAAAAGTTGAGTTTGACTTTTAAAGAAATATCTTTTAATTCAACTCTTAAAATACCTAATAATTATTTAAAAGAACTAAAGAAAAAAAAAAATCAACAAATTATTACTTTTCAGAATATTGATGCCGTATTAAAATTTGGATCAGATAGTTCTATTCCTAATTTTAACTATTATCATGTAGTTCTTTTTTTACATAAAAAAAGAAGATATGGATTTTTAATTGGTAATTTAATACAAAAAGGAGACATTATAATTGGAGTTTGGCCTTTTAATAGAGAATTAACCCAAGATTCTTTAAAAAATTTAATTAATACTTATGAAGATCTTATAGATAATCCACAGAATTATCAAGAAATTTGCATAATTAATTAATATAGGATTAAAAAATTGAGAAATTAGACATCAATTTCATTTATCATTCTTTCCAGTTCCTCATTTACATCTAATTCTTTAAAATCATATACAGAGATCTCATAAGAATTGGAAAAATCACTAAATTTTGCTTTTCCTCTTATTATTATATCCATGCCAACTAGTTTATTCGATAAAGTTTCTAAAAAAGTGTTAAAATCAGGTGTATTAATAATTTTACAAATAATTTCTGTTTTTTCTTTAATTAATTCTTCTGCTTGTTTTCCTACGAATACTGTCCTAATTGTACTTGTACCATCATCAATAATTAAATTAAAAATCATTCGATTTACTGAATCTCCTATTTCTTCACAAACACAATTACTTGTTTTTCTATTACATTTTGAACATGCTTGATAAATTGTGATATTATTGAGATCTTTTACAATAACTCCTTTGATTTCATATAATCCAGGGGAATTAATATCTTTAATACTTATATATTCTCCAGTATAAGAGGATGTGATACTTTGTGTTTGTTCTAATTCTAATTCCTTAAGATTTTTAATTTCTAGATTTATAAATTCTAATTCTGAATTTGGTAAGAATGATATTTCCTTTCTCTTTGAATAATCATTATATTTTAATAATACATTTTTCAAAAAAACGCCTTGACCCATTTCGAGAAGATTTGAATATTCTTCAGCAGAATCTCTCCACAATGTTATTCTAATCCCATCTGTGTCATCACTTACCACAAAACTTAATAATGAGACTTCATCTCCTGATCTTAGATTAATTTTCTTTAGATTATCGATTGATGAGATGATACCTTTAAAGGAAACCATATCATTTCTCTCTTGTAGTAATTTTATTTTTTTCACAATATTTTCATTAATTTTAATTTCTTTTTCTATTTTTGAAATTTCTGAATTAAAAGTTGCCATAAGGTCAATTTGATTTGGATCTAATCTATTTTGTCTTGGATTTAGATTTGTAATACAAATAACATCATTTACTTTAATATCATTTAAGATTTCTGTCTTATCATCCCAAAAAGTAATTCTCATACTCTTTGTAGGATCACTCAAATATATAGAAGATACTTTTCCTATATTTCCATCTTTTTTCTCAAATTCATTAATTTTATTTTTTTGAATAACTATTCCCTCAACAGAAATTAATCTTTGTGATAGATTTATTTCACCTATGGGAACTATTTGTTTATTAGTTATTTTTGGATATTTCTTGTAATCAATATCATTTGGAGATAAAATAATCTTTCCTAATTTACCTATATGTACTTCTACGCCAAATTTACCTTCTTTAGCATATCCATTTATAATCTTAACTAGTTCATTTATATTAAAATTATTATTTTTTAAGATTTCTGCTTGTTCATCCCATAAGACTATTCTGATATCTCCTGATTTATCATTTAATAGAAAAGATCCCACTTTTCCTTCTTCTCCATCTTTTTTGTTAAAAGTGGATATTCTATAAACATCTTTAATTCTTCCAATTAAAGCAATATTTCTCATGTTTGGATTTATATCTTGAATATTTATCTCTATATCTTCTAAAAATTCACTATTTTGATCCTTAACATCTACTCCTAGCTCTTTTGCTATAATAAATAGAGCACCCTCATCAGAAATTAATCCCTTTAACTCTTCTTTCTTTTCTTGGACTTTTTTTTCTATTTCATCTTTGTGTAATCCAGTTTCTTCAATAATCTTTCTAACATAAACATCAATTTTCATATTTACTCCCATTGAAATTTATACTCTTCTTTTTTGTAAAGGATACTAGAATTTATTACTTAAAAATCCAATTATTTATTTGTTAATTAAATTAAACTATTTTTAATTAGAAAGTGTGTGCCTTGAACTACCCCCACCTAAAGGTGTTGGATTCGTAATTCATCGAAACGAGCTCAATGAATTGTTTGAGTCTTATAGTTTCTCCAAACGTTTGACATCCCGTAGTTCCTACGGTAGAATTATGATGCATTATTGGTTATCTAATTTATCATCACTATTTATTACAGAGAATTACTTTTATTTAAAGATAGGGTGTGAGAGAAATTACTGATTTTCAAATCATTTTACTACAAAATTCATCCCATCCCTAACTAATGAAATGTGTATTCTTATGTTTTTATGAAAAATATAATATGATAGAATAAATTAATTTTTTAATACATATAAAGATTAAAATTTGAAAATTTAATGATTTACTATATTAAAAATACTTTTAATTAAATATATCACCAAATATTATGTCAAACTTTGAAATTATTCCTGTAATTGATATATTAAATTCTAAAGCAGTCCATGCAGTTAAAGGAGAAAGATCAAAATATAAGCCACTTAAATCTTATTTATTTAATTCTAATTATCCCAAAGAAATAATTAAAATACTTAAAATTAAAGTTAATTTTCCTAAATTTTATATTGCCGATTTAGATGCTATTATGAATAAGAGACCAAACATAGAATTAATAACCGAAATCTCTATGGACTTAAAAATAAAGATATTATTAGACTCTGGTATTGAAAACAGGGGTGATCTTAAAAAATATATTAATTTAGGAATCCATAAATTAATATTTGGTTTAGAAACGATTCTAGATTATAATACAATAACGGCAGGGCTTCAAATTTTAGGAAAAAACCGAATAATTGTTAGCATTGATATGTACAATGGAAAAATCATCTCAAAAAATGAAGAAATAAAAAATAGAGGAATTATTAAGGTTATTCAAAAAATAGAAGATTTAGGTGTTAGAGAGATCATTCTTCTAGACTTATTTAGGATTGGTCAAAAATTGGGTGGAATTCCAAAATTATATGATAATATCAAAAGAGAATTTCACGGAAAGATCTATGTTGGAGGAGGTATTAAAGATATAAATGATATTAAATTATATATTCGAAGAGAATTTTCAGGCGTATTGATTGGAACGGCTTTATACGATGGAACAATTAATATAAATGAACTAAAATCTATTATGTAGTTAATCGATAATTATTTGTCCAATGGATGAGAGATCTAAAGATTTTTTGCAAACGGGGCAATTATGTTTCATTTTAATCCAATCCAAAATATGATCTTTATGAGCTTTAGCTCCACATAAAGGACAACCTGAAACATCGTCAAAAATCTCAATATTTTTTCCACAGACTGAACATTTTGCTTTAGATTCAGTAGAGATTAAAACAGCGTTCTTTCTTAAGTCTAAATATACACTTTCTGTATTTTCTGAAGTAGGATTTATGTTCTTCAATTCAGACCTAGTATCTACACAAAAAATTGTCCCTACTGTGTCATCTTTTCTATTTCCTATCCATACTATTTTTCCCTTGAAATAAGAAGACCCTTGTTTTAATAACAATAATTCTAAAGATCTATCTTCCATTACATAGGTTTGTATCACTTTAGTATAAGGAAGATTTAAATGTGTAGATATTTTTTTAATTACTTCTATAGGTTCCTTAAAAACCTCCTCAGTAATATCAATTTTTGTTTCTTCTTTGGGTGACATAATTACCAAAAAATTGTTATAATTATTTTAAAAGAATTTTATATATAATAATAATGATAGAATTTAAATCTTTGAGAAAAATATATTAAAGTTTTTTTTCAATTAATTATTTGTTAAAATAACTTATTGATTAAAATACATCTCAATATATTAATTTGTTTTAGATTTTTAAGAGAAAAAGTCTCATAGTAAAAGTATTTCTTTAATATATAATATAATATAATATAATAATATTCTAATATTTCAATTACCTTCATTAATGAGAATTTATGGATAAAAATATTAAATTATTGGTTAGTCCAGAAAATACATATGAAGCAAGGATAGTAATTAATGCTGGTGTGGAGTATATTGATTGTAAAAATCCAAAGGAGGGATCACTAGGAGCAAATTTTCCATGGATTATTCAAGAAATGAAAAATCTTATTCCTAAAAATAGTATACAATACTTAAGTGCAACTATTGGAGATTTTCCAAATTTACCTGGTTCAGCATCTCTAGCGGCATTAGGTGCAGCAGTTTCTGGAGCAGATATTATAAAAATAGGATTAAAAGGGCCAAAAAATAAAGAACAAGCTATCTACCTTATGCAAAAAGTTATTAAAGCAGTAAAAAATTATAATAACTCAATTAAAATAGTAACCGCAGGTTATGCAGACTATACCAGATTAGATGATGCATTGGATTTTCTAGCTATTCCTGAAATTGCGGGCAAATCAGGTTCAGAAATTGCTATGCTTGATACCTACATAAAAGATGAAAAGAATATATTTAATTTCTTAGATGTTAATCAATTATTAAAATTTGTTGAAGAAGCAAAGAAATATAATCTTGAAACCGCTCTAGCAGGAAATTTAAGAATTACTGACATATCTAAAATAAAAAAGATATCCCCAAATATTATTGGTGTTAGAAGTGCTGTTTGTGATGGATTCGATCGCAATAATGGAAAAATTCAACATGACCGCATAATAGAATTAAAACAGGAACTTATGAAGTGATTAACAATGGTAAATGAAAAAAAAAATAAAAAAATAGAAATAAAAATGGCAGAAAATGAAACTTTATATGATCTTTATTTATGTGCAAAAGATCATCTTGACGTAATAGATGACTTTAAAATAAAATTCTTAAAAAAGGAATATTTTATTTTGACTGCTTATAATAATAACATATTAGTTGGAATTTTAATTGCTGAGGATAAAAGTAAGAAAATAGATTGTCTAAGAAAAATTGTTCCTAATTTATGCATCCATCTATTATATGTTAATAAGAATTATCGTAATGAGGGATTAGGAAAAAGATTGATAAATACACTTATTATGATTCTTATTAATAAAGGATTTGCCTCAATTTATGTTAAATTGCCAGAAAAAAATAAAAAAGGAATAAATTTTTTCTTAAATAATGAATTTTTAGAGAATCATTTTCAACAGGTAGGTAAAATGAATAATAAAGTATTATTAGAACTGCATTTATGGAATGATTATGGAGTATCAAATTGTCAGATGATCCAATTGGATTCATTTGCTCTATATTAAAATAATTTTAAAATAAAAAAAGTTGAAGTGATTTAGTATTGTTTGAAAAAGAACTTGGAATAATTGGTATTGGAAAAATGGGAAAAACATTGTTAGAAGGAGCTTTAAAGATAATTGAAAAAGAAAACATAATTATATATGATATAAATAAAAATCTTCTTGAGCAACAGGTTAGTAATTATAAGGTTACTCAAGCAACTTCTAATTCTGATTTAATTAAAAAATCAAAAATAATTTTAATTGCTGTACTTCCACAAGTAATAGATAATGTATTAAAAGAAATTGCTGCTGATCTACAGGATAACCATATTATAATTTCTATTGCAGCAGGGATTTCTATTGATTATATATATAAATACATAAAAAAAGAAATAGGAATTGTCAGGGTCATGCCAAATACTCCTGCATTAGTAGGAGAGGGTGCAACTGCTTTAAGTCATAATAATAAACTATCTGAAGTAGATTTAAATTGGGTAAAACAACTTTTCCAAGCAGTAGGTATTGTAGTACAATTAGATGAAAAACATTTGGACGCCGTTACTGGATTATCTGGTAGTGGTCCTGCATATATATTTATTATAATTGAGGCTTTAGCTGATGGAGGGGTCAAAATGGGGCTTCCTCGTGATACTGCTATAAAACTGGCAACTCAGACGGTTTTGGGTGCGGCAAAAATGGTATTAAGTACAGGAATGCATCCTGCAGCGTTAAAAGATAAAGTTGCAAGTCCAGGAGGAACTACTATTACTGCAATACATCAACTTGAGTTATCAAAATTAAGAGCAGCATTAATTTCTGCTGTTGAGGCTGCAACATTAAAATCAAGATCTATGAAATAAATTATTATAAAATCCTTAATCCTTGATCATTGATTTCTAGATTATATATTTTATCTATTTTTTGAAATGAATTAATTTGCTCTATTACCTTCTTTTCATCCTTTTTTTTACAAATTGCAAAAATAGAATTTCCTAATTGATTCATACTAGCTCCTAAAATATTTTGCTTATTAAGAAGTGAAATTAATTCTTTTATTTTGGGTAGATCTAGAATATCAAGAAGGTTAGTTTTTTCAATAAATTCTAATGATAATTTCATAAATGTTTTTATATTGGAATTCTTTAAAAATTTTATAAATACTTCATTTCCAATATCTATAATTAGAGAACGTACAATTTCATCAGATAAAATGGACTTTGTTGAAATCTTACCAAAGGAAGTTGTGATAATCCTAATATCCTTTGGTATAACAATTCGTTGGCAAAGACAAGGATATCCCGCTTTCTTTAAAATAGTTAATCCTGGATTTAATTGACCACAAACCGTTCCTAAACCTGTCTTATTTATAACTTCAGAAATATGAGCTATTCTTCCACATTCAAGAGGAGGTAAATTTAAATTCAATAGTTTATTTAATCCAAATATGGCTCCTAAAGCACCTGAACCACTGGCACCATAACCACATTCCACAGGTAACTCAAATTCATGATAAATTTCTATTATCTTTGGATTAATTATTAGATTTTTAATATAATTAAAAATAAAATATGATGTTCCTGCTCTCTCATCCAATTGTTCATTATTAATATATATATAACAAACTGAATCTTGATCTTGCTCTAAAGGTTTGCAAATTATTTTTGTAGTACCATTTACACTTAAGGTAAAACCTACTCCTCGAGAACCTTTAGCTTCTGGATTATTAAATTTAAAATGTTCTCTCTCATTAACGATTTCAAAAAAACCAGTTATTCTATGTGGAACTTTAACAATTATTTCTTCAGTTTGCTCTTTCATGAATCTTAATAAGTTATATTAAATAATTTAATATAATTAAAAGAAAAATCAATTTAAAATAAGGATATCTATGGTTAAAAATAATATTGTCATTAAGATTGGAGGTTCTTTATTATTTAATCAAAATAAAAATATCGATGCGGAAAAGATAATAAATATCTGTAACATTATTAAAAACAATGAGAATTATGATATAATTGTAATAATTATAGGAGGAGGAATTATCGCAAGAGAGTATATTAATTTTATTAGAAAATCTACTCAAAATGAAGCATTATCTGATCTCATTGGAATTAAAGTTTCTAGACTAAATGCAGAGCTAATTATTTCCTATTTAGGTAATATAGCCTATCCTATTGTTCCTCAAACATTGGAGGAATTGTCTATAGCTTTATTACATAATAAAATAGTTGTGATTGGAGGACTTCAACCAGGTCAATCTACTACATCCGTAGCTCTAGAAGTTGCAGAATTTATTAACTCGAGTCAAGTTGTTATTCTTACTGATGTCGATGGGATCTATAATAAAGACCCTAAAAAAAATAAAGATGCAGAAATAATTAAAACTCTCAATTATAAGGAATTAAATAATTTAATTATCAATAATTCAAAAAGTAGTCAAGCAGCTGCTGGGGAATATCGAATTCTTGATGCTGTATCTTTACAAATTATAAAAAGGAGTAATATTAAAGTATATCTTGGTTCAGGATTAAAATTAAATAAGTTTAAGAAATTCTGGAATGGAGAACTTGAAAATTTCGGAACTATAATTTCTAATTAAAAATTATAATAAATTTTTTTTAGCATTTTAGATTTAATCAAATTAGAATAAATCTTATATAATTGTGATATTAAGTTATGTCTCATTCCTCATGGAAAGATCAAATTGAAAAGAAATGGGGCCCTCATAGACATTGTCCAATATGTGGAAAAGCGATGGCCTCTGAAAGAAGATTTTGCAGTCAAGGTTGTAATGATAATTATTTAACTCAAGAAAAAAAACATAAAAAGAAAGGAAGAACTCAAATGATTTGCCTTGTTGCTATGATTGGAGTGCTAGTTATTTTTATGATCATACCAATGTTTTTTGGTTAAGATAATTACACATAAGCAATCTATCTAAATAATTTTTAAAGTTAATCTATTATTTTTAGCAGGGATAACCAAGCCTGGTCAACGGTGCCGGACATTATTGAGAATTTCTATTCTCTCGAACTGGATTCAAGATCTATTAATTAAACCGTTGATGAGACATCCGGTCTTATAGAAGTACGTGGGTTCGAATCCCACTCCCTGCATTCTAAAATCTCTAATTATAAAATATTCTAATTCATTTTTAATTCTTATTAAAAGAATGAATTAATATTATCTCTGAAATTAATTTACTGTTATTTTTTTTAATTTATTATCTAAAACCTCTATAATCGGTTTAGTAATCTCTACTTCTTCCTTCTTAGTTTTTAAAAATAATAAAACCAAGACAGGAGCTTTTAAAATATATGAAATTTTTTTAGAAATAATAGAACTCAATAACCTTTTATGCATTCCAAATAAATTGTATGATGATGATGTAGATTTTAATCCTTCCATAGCTGGTGGACTGCTTAAAGTAACATCTCCAATACCAAATTCTTTTTGATCAGATACTAATGTTAGATAACTTTTATATAAGTGAAAAATTTCAATATATATAGTCACATCCTCTATTTGAACACTTTCACTAAGGAGTTTTTTCATCTTAACATGTATTTTCTTTTTAGTTATAATTCTAATTCTTTCATTGCTTCATTAACTTCATAATTTTCATGTACAATTAAGTATAATGCTTTTACAACTTTAGTTGGATTTTCTGCTTGGAAAACATTTCGCCCATAAGCTACACCAGCGCCCCCAACTTCAAGAGATTGTTTGGTAATTTCCAATATATTTTTAATCCCTCCTTTTTCACCTCCGGCTATTATCACGGGAACCATGCATCCATTAACAACTTCTTTAAAGGAATCTGGATCACCAGTCCAATTTGTCTTCACAATATCTACACCTAATTCCGCGGCAACTCTTGCAGCTATTTTAACGACCTCCACATCATGTTCATCTTCAATATTCTCTCCTCGAGGATACATCATAGCAAGAAGAGGTATTCCATATTCTCTACATTCTCTTGAAACATTACCAAGTATTTGGAGCATTTCTGGATCTGATTTTGTTCCAATATTAATATGAAGGGAGACCCCATCCGCGCCTATTTTTACAGCCTCTAGTACTGTGTTAACTAATATCTTATAATTTGGTGAAGGACTTATTGAAATGGAGCCTGAAAGTTGTAAAATTAATCCTATATCTGGACCATAACCTCTATGAGCATATAATGGTATTCCGATATGTCCTAATACAGCATTTGCTCCTCCAAGTGCAATGTTATTAACCATATTCCCTAAATCACTCTCCAAACCCTTAATTGGACCAGCAGTAAGTCCATGATCCATTGGAATAATTATTGTCCTTCCGTTTTCTCTATTCATTATTCTTTCTAATCGGATACTTTTGCCAATATAACCAGAAATATTAAATAACCTCTTTATATATTAATTAATTTTTCAAACTGAAGAATTAAACTTATTAACTTAAATAATCGTAAGAAATATAAATTTGTTTTGAATAATAAATTATTTCAATTAATCTGATATATTTCTTAAAACCTATAAAGGAAAATATCCTATAAATTCAAGACCCATTGTTTCAGGAAAATTATACATGATATTCATGCATTGAACTGCATTTCCCGCCGTTCCTTTAATTAAATTATCAAGAGTACATAAAACAACTATTCGATTTAAATTATCATCTAATTGAAAACCAATATCACAAAAATTAGTACCAATTATTATTTTTGGATCTGGTAATCTAAATAATCCTGTATTTTGGGTGATTAATCTTAAAAAGGGTTCGTTTTTATATGCTTTTCTATATGTTTTAAACAAAGTTTTCTCATCTAAGTTTAAATCTTCACGATAAAACACATGCGATGTTGATAATATCCCTCTAACTAAATTAATACCATGAGCAGAAAAGCCAACTTTGACATTATTATTTTGGAAAATATCTTTATTTACTAAATTTGATAATTCTTGTTCTATTTCTGCAGTATGACGATGACCTGTCATTTTATATGGACGAATACTATTAGCTCTTATGGGATGATGTGTTGATTCATTGATATGTGCACCTGAACCAGAAGACCCTGTTTTTGAATCAATTATTATATTGTTGATATAAATTAGACTATCTTTTATAAGTGGATATAATCCATATATAGCACTCGATGCATGACACCCTGCAACTGCAATTAGGTTTGATTTTTTGATTTCTTCTCGATGTAGTTCAGGTAAACCATATACAGCTTTATCAAATAATTCGGGATTACTATGCTCTTTTTTATAATACTTCTTATATATATCTTTATTGTTTAATCGAAAATCAGCACTTAAATCTATAACTTTTAGTCCAACATCTAATAGAGGGGGAACTATTTCCTGTGATATACCATGTGGGGTTGCGATAAAAACAACATCACATTTTTCTTTCACTTTTTCTATATTGTAATCCTCAAATTTAAGATTTGATATTTTTCTAAAATTAGGAAATACAGAATGAAAATATTTTCCTATTAATCTTCTGGATGTTATGTAATTTAAATTAACATTTGGATGACTACTTAATAATCTTACAGCTTCTCCTCCCGCATAACCACTCGCAGCAATAACCCCTACATTAATCTTCATTGTTATCGATAGTATCTTAAAGATTTTAAATGTTTTGAATTATTTGCTAAAAAAGGTTTTTTTTTACAGCAACTCTAAAAATTAGTTCAAACTTATGATTTCTTACAGAAATATTAACAAAGAATTTTAATAATTCTAAAATGAAATTAGGAGGATTAAAAGTAATTTATATACCAAAAATTGTTTTTAGTTCTATATATACTTTTGATAGATTTGAAATAATTTGCATATTATTTTGTTGTAAATAATATCTTATATATCCAGCTAAACCCTCATTATCTTTAACCCAATCTAAGAATGATTGAACTTCTGACTTTAATCCCGGATCAACATTTTGAGCAGTCCCTGGTGTTGGGGACCCATATTCCTTCCCAAGTTGTGCTGAAGTGTCCATATAAACTTGTTTTGTACTCATTTCACTTAAAGCTCTTGATGTATCCATCATGGCACCCCTCATATCTCCATCAGGAGAAACATAAGCTATTAATTTATATTCATCATCTTTGGCTCCGACAATACTTCCTTCTCCTCTTATGGAGATTGCTGTCATTCTTTCACCAGTACATTGCAAAATAGAATATTTCACTCCCGAAATCTTTATAAACTGAGCATTCTGTCCAGTCCAACTTGAAATGACTTGACCTATTTCGGAACTGACATCCCAATTATCTGTTTGATATACTATCGAATTCTTTCCTGTTACAACTACAGCGGCTATTATTGTAGGGTCCTTTTGCATCAAATTATAAACTGCTTGTTCTGGGCTAGTTGTCATAATTATATTTTTATCCTCATATTTTAATTACAATATCTAATTTTATATTATTAAAACTTTCTATGAATATAATTTTAAAATTTTTATAAAAAGTTTGTTATTTATTCTTATTTCTAAAATTCAATTTTCCAAAAACTGGTTTATAGCCATTGATTTTTTCTTTTTGGGTTTGGTCTAATAAATTTTTTTCTAAGTCTTTATTTTCAGTATTAACAATATGATGAAAATAATCTGTTTTCTTTAGTTGATTTATATGATTGTTGAGATTTTCTTTATTTTTAAAGATTTTACCACATATAGAACAAATGATATGTTGTTTAAACATTAATTTCTTGGGATTTTTTACAATAACTTTATATTTGTTATTACTGATTTTTTGTCTGGTTTTTTGACAAATATGTTTTATCAATTTTCCATAAGGGGGGTAATTAAAAAAAATCTTCGATCCATGCGTACACTCCCAATATAATACATCTCCTCCACACTTAGAGCAATTGGTTTTAAAAGATCTAAGATGGCAATGCTTTCCATGGCTTCTATAAAAATGTCGCATTATATAAGAAGAAAGAATAAATGTATTAAAATCTTTTTATTATATAAGAAATAAAAAGATCAAAAAATCTTATTTTATTAATGGAGCAATCTTTATAACGCAAACATTTAAAAGTATAATGTTATTTATACAAATTAAAGAATTGAATTTTTTAAAGGATAGACATATTTATGTCTCAAGAAGATTCTAATTTATGCCCAGAATGTGGAAATCAAAGTCTAATAATAGATCTTTTTAGAGCTGAGTGTATTTGTAATGACTGTGGACTTGTTATATCTCAAAAAATGATTGATTCTGGCCCAGAATGGCGTGCTTTCTCCTCTGAGGAGACAAATAGAAAAGCTCGTGCTGGAGCCCCAACCACACTAACATTACACGATAAAGGATTAAGTACAATTATCGGATGGAAAAATGAGGACGCATTTGGCAAAAAAATAAGTCCAAATATGAAAGCAGAGGTCTATAGATTAAGAAAATGGAACGTTAGAACAAGGACTAATAAATCAATTGACAGAAATCTAGCTTATGCAATGAATGAATTGGATCGGTTATCTTCTCAACTTAATATTTCTAAAGATTTAAAAGAAGCTGTTGCTCATGTTTATAGAAAAATGGCGAATAAAAATTTGATAAGAGGAAGATCTATTGAAGCTATGCTTGTTGCTTCAATTTATTTAACTTATAGACTTAACAAAATCCCTAGAACTTTAGATGATTTTATTGAATATACATCTGTAGATAAAAAAAAAATTGCACGATGTTATAGGTTGATAATAAATGAGCTTAAAATAAACATGCATGTTTCTTCTCCACTTAACTTTATACCTAGATTTTGTGCTGAATTAAAATTATCTGGAAAAACTCAAAATAGAGCAGCTGAACTTTTAAATATAGCTAAAAAACATAGAATTACTGCTGGAAAAGCACCAACTGGTCTTGCTGGGGCCGCATTATATGTTGCTGCTATGCAAGAGGGAGAAAGAAGAACTCAAAAGGAGATATCTAAAGCAGCTGGTGTCACTGAAGCAACTATTCGTAATAGATATAAAGAATTAATAGATCATATCAATCTAATCTAAAAAAAATACTCTAAAAAGGAATCAATTCTCATAGATTTTGGTCAACATCCAAAAAATAATTTGAGTTTGTAAAAAAAGCATTAAATTAAAGAAAAAATTATTCCACTTTAATTCTTTTTATAACATCTGGACGTTTTTTATATAATATACGATATCCACAATGAGAACATTTAATTCCAGGTAAAGCATTTAATTCTTTTTTAGTAACTTCTTTTCCACATCGTGCACATATATATTTCATATTTAAAAAAGTGTTTTTTTCCTAAAATATTTTATTATTGGATTTAAATCTATAAAATTTTTTATTAAAAAATAGGAATAATAAGGAACTAATTATTAGATATAGAGTGATTTTCTTTTATCTTCTGTGTCTACAATTTTTAAGGTTTCTAAATTCTTTTCTAATTGTTCTCGTTTAATTTGGAGATTTTTTGAAATATCATCTAAATTATCCAATGAATATTTCTTTTTAATTGGTAATGAGAATGAATCTTTAAGTAATTCTAAAAGAGTTATAGAAGCTTTTAAATCTGTTATATCTTCATTAATAATCGCAATATTATCTGTTTCTGCTAACAATACCAATCCATCTATATCAAACCTTGCCTTCGCTAATGTTGGGATTAAGCCATTCGCTCCAATTATGACTCCTTTTTGTATTTTTTCACAATTATTTTTGGAAAGAAAAGTACTCAATAGGTTTTTACAAGTTGAGGTTATATAAATTTTTGGAATTTTAGACTTTAGATTATTGCTATTTATAGGATAGGCACCTAAAGCAACAATCATTTTAATTCCATTTTGAAAAATAATCTCACTCAGAAAATTAGAGATTTTATATATCCCTTTTGGAGTTAAACTTTGTGCATCAGCAGTTATTAACATTATATCTCTAATTTTATTAGGATCCTTCCATATCAATATTTCTGCTTTTGGAGCCGAAAGAAGACTATCATCAACAATTGCTCCTGCAGGATAATCATCAAATATAATATCTATATAATTTTTAGCATCTAACTGCCCGATTAATGTATCTATAGCAAATTTACCTACATCTGCAATTCCAGGCATACCTAAAATACAAATAGGATTCATTAAATCTTCATGTGGATCTTTTAAATAATTTATTATTCTAATTCCAGATATAGCAGATTCATTCATTCTTTTAACCTTATATTTTATTTTCTCTCTAATTACTAATTTTCTTCATTTGTATTAAATTCAAATATTATTGAGATGTTCTTAAAAGAACATTACTACTCATATATTAAAAATCAACGATTAAATAAGATTGTAATATCCTCATAGACTTATGATTTAGTATAATTTAAAATTAAAAACCGTTATTTGTGAATACAAATAGTAAAATCACACGGATGTAATTAGAAAAAAAAAATTATTTTAATAAATAAATTAAAACTAGAGTTGCTTTTTATTAAAAACTAATATACTTATCATTAGAAAAACCGTAGTTACTATTGCAGAAAGAATTAAACAAAAAACAGCTAAAGCCAAATTGGGGTCGTTTATAGGACCAAATATATTTTCCACCCATACAGTAAAAAATGCAAAACCAATAATAAATATAGATAATGCTTGTTCTCCAATATACAAAGATAAGATTGCTGAAGCTATTATACTTGATAATAACATTCCCAATAAAATTCCTATTGAACATGAAACTGACATAATTGATAAAGTAATGACAATATTTTGCCAAGTTCTATTAAGATTATCAAGAGTTAGTGGTCCTGTATAAAATAAATCAATTAAATTAACAATACTATAACTAAAAACAGTAGCAAGAACTAAGCATGTAAATACAGCAAAATATTTGCTTAATATTATTTCATATCTTTTTACAGGTCTTATAAGAAAAAGATCATATACATGTTTATTCTTTTCACTGGTAATTGAAGTACCTAATATAACTGCTGCTAATGCTCCAGCAAGACCTGAAATTATAAAAATAGCAAAAAGCTCAAAAGAATCGTAAAATTGTACGGTATTTGGAGTAATTATATATAAAATACGCATTAAAATTACAAGAGCGGGAAGGCCAACCCATAAAATTATCATTATTTTAGATTTATAATAACCTTTTAATTCATCTTTATATAATAACCATACATTCATTTAATATCACCCTCCATAAGATTCATATAAATATCTTCTAAACTGGGTTTATGTACATTAAAACGACGAATCTTTACTTTTTTTTCCAAAGTATAATTTAAAATTTCTGAAATAGAATAGTCTAAATCAGATTCTTCCGTCAAGTGAATTATTTGCATATTATTTTCTTGTTCAATAGAATCTATAAAAGAAAAATTATTAAAATTGGGGATCTCCTGTGTTTTAGCAGAATATTCAATTTTTAGGATTTTACTATTATCTAATTCCTCTCTGAAAGCGTCTGTCGATATTATCCTCAATATCCTCCCTCTATTAATAATTGCTATCTTTGTAGCAAAATCTTCTACATCACTTAATATATGTGAAGAAAAGAATATAGTTACTTGCTTTTTAGCAAAATCTTTAATCATTTGCTTCACTTGAAATCTACTGGATGGATCTAGACCAGATAATGGTTCATCTAATACTAATATCTCAGGTTTATTTATAATGGCTTGTGCTAATCTTAATTTTTGTTGCATTCCTCCAGAAAGATATTTTACTTTTTTATATCTTGAATCATCTAAACGAGCTAATTTTAAACTCTCGTTTATCCTTTCATCAATAAATTCTTTTTTTATCCCCGAAAGCCTTCCAAATGTTTTAAGAGTGTGATCTACTGTACGCCACTCTTGAAATCCTACTTCTTGAGGTAAATAACCTAAATTTTTATGTAATGATCTTTCAGCTTTTACTATAGGAATATTGTTTATTAATACTTCTCCTTGAAATTCAGTTATCAATCCAACTAAAATTTTAATTGTAGTAGTTTTTCCTGCCCCATTTGGACCAATATATCCAAAAATATCTCCTTTATCCATTTCAAATGATAAATTGTCTAAAGCTAATGTATCTTTATAGTTTTTAGTAAGATCTTGAAATCTAATGAATGATTTATTGCTTATTTTGTATCACTTTTTAACTAATAAATGGTTCTTGTTATATCTCAATATGACTTATTTTTTAAATTTTCTGTCTTTTTAAAATCCTCTTTGTTTCACTTTATAGTCTCATAATTTATACATAACTCAATATATATAGGAATATGATTTAATGAAAATTAAATTGGAGATGAATGCTCATCAGTAAAGGCTTTTATAAATTAATCTTAAAATTCTTAATTTAATTTACTCTATTAATTAATATTAAAATGATAATTTCTTTCCTATAAGATTTAGAGTTTTTTTCATGGTAAAGTTGATATATAATTGTATGAAATGTGGGATTTGTTGTTTTGAGATTCCAGGTGCTTATCAAAAGAGGATTCCCCTCTATCCAGAAGAAGTAGAAAAATTAATAGAAGTCTCAAAACAAAGAAATATAAAATTTAATGTTATTGAAGATTTAGTATTTCCCGATATTTTAAATGAAAAAATCTTAGTAATTACTTACAAAATAAAACTAGATAATAAAGATGAATGCTGTCCATTTTATAATAAAGATGCGGGATGTACAATCCAAGAAATAAAACCAATTGCATGTAAAGCATATCCCTTATCATTAAAACAAGAAGACGCTTTTCATTTTCAAATAAGTATCGATCCTCTGTGTAGTTTTGTTGTAAAAAATTATGATAATTTAACTAATATTGATTGGAATCAAATAAAAGAGATTTTTCAAGAAGAATACAGAAATGCAGAACTTCATTTACGTAAAAACAAGAAATTAATCCTTAAAATTAAACAATTAGAACATCTAAAAAAAATAAAAATTTCAAGAGAGATAACAATAGAAGATTTTAATTATTATTTAAAGAACTGGGAACGAGTTGAGATAACTATATGACTGATAAGATAGTAACCCTTCTATCTGATGGTTTTGATAGTCCTATTGCTGCTTATTTAATGATTAAACGCGATTTTAAACCCATTTTTCTTTCATTTATTACTACAGAGCCATATAAGAACCAAATGAGAGAGAAAATAATTCTCATTATTAAAAAATTATCTAAATATTCGAAAGAAGAGTTTAAAATTTATTTTATTCAGCATTATTCAAATTTGGAGATTATAAAAAGAAATTGTATGAGAAAATTAACTTGTATCCTTTGTAAAAGATTAATGATGAGAATAGCAATGAAAATCGGTGAAATAGAAGGAACTAATATTATTTTAACTGGAGATATATTAGGAGAACAAGCAAGCCAAACATTAGATAATCTATATTCCTATAATGATTTGTTTATTAATTATATTAAATTAACACCATTAATTGGTTTTAACAAATTAGACATAATAAAAACTAGTAAAAAAATAGGCTTATATGAGGTATGCTCTCAAAAATTTGAATCTTGCCAATATTTTCCTCAATATCCAGAGACTAGAGCAAAAGTAAATGAGATCAGAATAGCGGAAGAAAATCTAGATTTTGATTATTTAATATCAAATATGTTAGAAAATATGGAAACATTAAAAATCTGATTTTAATTCCTCAATAAGAGTTGGAAATTCATTATCTTCTAATTCTTTCTCCATATAATTATTTAAAGCTTTACTAATTACTTGTGCAATAATATGTTTACAAAAGGGGCGTTTTCTTTTTATAATGGTATTTTTATAAAAATCATGACAAGAACAAAAGATTTTTGGATATAATAAATATTCATCATTTTCTCCTATTGCCCTCCAAACAATTCGATTTGATGGTTTATAAATATATTTTGTTATCCCTCTTTCTATAACTTGTAATATTTTATTAGATTGTTCAGGTAAGACTTTTTCTAAATGTTCAACAAAATGCTCATTTATACATCCAATTTTTTTTCCATAATTATAAAGTTCTTTTAAAAATTCTTTTGACATTTTTATATATATTTATTATCATGTACTTATAATAATACAGGTTAAAATTTCTAATATTTTAATTATTGAGTTAAAATAAAATAAATCTAATAAAAATACAAGGATTTCTATAAATCATAAAAAACATATTTTATCTATTTTATAATTAAATAAAAGAAATAAAAAAGATTTGAATTTTGTATAACATTCTATATTTTCCAACTAGATATTTTCCAGCTATTTCTGGTGCTGAATTTTATCTGCAGCGGATGGCTGAAATTCTTTCATCAAACTATAATTATAATATTGATATATATACTTCTGATGCTGTTGATTTCAAAGCATTGAGAGATCCTACCGGTAGAAAAATAAATATATTTAATAAATACTTCGAAAATGTAAATGGTTTAAATATTAGAAGATTACCAATAAATTATCATAAGCCTATTTCAGATAAAATAGATCAAATTAAAAATTTAATTGAATTTACAAATTTAAAGATATCTGATGATTGCTTAATTAATTTAATGAAAAATGGTCCTTTCTTAGAAGATTTAATTTTTGAAATAAGAAATAACTCAATACCAAACTATGATTTAATCCATACAACTTTTTTCCCGTATTTCAATCTTTTATTGGGATTATTAATTGGAAAACATATAAAAAAAACAACAATATGCACCCCTTTCTTCCATTTTTCAAATCCTAGATATTTAAATGCTTCACTTACTGAAATATTAGAACATTATGATTTAATAATTGCTTGTACAAATATGGAAAGAAAAATACTTATAGAAAACTTTGGTTTGA
>Ga0315549_1001811_pt1 | contig 21435 bp, 16 predicted proteins | sample SalMarSW160200MG_FD_203101 | JGI IMG/M metagenome (GOLD analysis project Ga0315549, IMG submission 203101) | Salt marsh sediment microbial communities from the Plum Island Ecosystem LTER, Massachusetts, United States - Salt Marsh Sediment SW1601-200 ... | reverse complement strand
ATACTGATTGGAAAGTTACTGGTAGTGGAGGTCATGTCGGTCAATTGGATGGTGGTGATATTCTCTTCACTTCTTCGGATGGAACCACCAAATTAGACCATGAGATTGAAAAGTATGATCAAACAACTGGAGAACTTGTTGCCTGGGTAGAGGTTCCTGCTGTATCTAATGCAACCGACACTGACATTTATATCTATTATGGTAATGCTACTGCTGTTGACCAATGGAACGTTTCGGAGACCTGGGATGAAGGAGGGGATAGTAATTACGTGGCTGTATGGCATCTGAATGAATCATCAGATGCTCATTCTGATGCTACTGGAAACGGATATAATTCCACAGCTATTACGGTTACCCAGCAGGGTGCAGACATTGGCAGAATAGATGGAGCAGACTCGCTTGATGGTGTTGATGATTACGTCAGATTTCCGGACCCCCTTGATTTTTCATCTACCAATTTCACCATTGAGATATGGTTCAATGCTACCACGATTGATGCATCAGATGAGGCCAACCAATTTATCTCAAAATGGCATACCGATAAAACATCCAGGGAATTCAGACTCTACACTAACTATAGTAAACTTGATTTCGACATATTGAATGGAGAGACTTACCACAGCCTTTCTGATCCTGACAGTTTAGTTGCGGAAGAATGGTACTATGCTGCAGTGACCGTTGATTGGGCAGGGACGCCTGATGCCTATCTCTATCATAACGGAGTAGAAATTGACAAAGATGAGTCGACATGGCCAAGTACTATGAATACGGATACCTCTTCAGTGATTTTAGGCATGGAATTTAAAGGAGCGGCATCGAGATTCCCGGTTGATGGCATTATTGATGAGGTTAGAATCTCCACGACCGACCGCTCGGCTGACTGGATTAAAACCTGCTACAACAACCAGAGTTCTCCTTCTACCTTTTATGGTGTGGCTACGGAGGAAGAGGTAGAACTTGAATGGGTTCAGTCAACCCCCTGGAGCGAGACCCGTTCCTTCACCATGGATATGGAGCTTGCCGAGGAGCCTGAGATAAATAGTCCTCCATACTGGTATCAGGTGCACAGAGCTCAATTTGAGCAGTGCACAAAAGATAATGTAGAGGTTGTTGGTGACGAAGTGAAACTCGTCTCCGAACAAACCTCCGGAACCTTGACCTCCCCTCCTATCGTCTATTCAGATCTTAAAACTGAAGGTTCTGGTAGGAACGACTGGGATGGTGTAAAGTGGACAAAATCCACTAAGGATGACGACATCAAGCTTATGATTGAATATAAGAGTGGAGGAACTTGGAGTCTGGTACCGGACGAAGATCTACCCAATAATTCAACTGGCCTCTCTGATATGGACAACGCTTTCTGCACAGTTGATCTTTCCTCACTGAGTACCAGCACCTACAATACACTCAGGATAAAGGCAATCTTCACTAAAGGTTCAAAGTCAGCAGATGACCCTACCCTTGAGATGTGGGCATTGGGTAAGGAGGGAGGTATTACCTACGTATCTCCAATCAATAAACCACTGGTATTTGCTCTATCCAGGAACAAGCCTAATCCCTTCATCGGTAAGACAGAGATTCAATATCAACTCCCGAAGAGAACAACCGTTAATCTTCAGGTATTTGATATTCTGGGGAGATCGGTCGTAACCCTTCTGGATAAAGTGCAGAAACCCGGTCATTATTCCATCCAGTGGAGAGGAACGGATAAGAACAATAGTCCCTTACCTACAGGTGTGTACTTCCTCCTGATGAAAGCAGATGAGTTTAAGGCAACCCAGAAGATGGTTCTACTCCGATGATAAGATGGGGTAGGACCCTACCCCTATAAATAAATCTGGGATAATGAGAAATAAAAAAACGAGAGAGATGACAAAAGATTCACTTATTGGGTTTCTACTCGGGATACCTCTGTTACTTTCTGCTTCGGTAGTATATGATTGTAGTTATGAACCCGGGAGTCTTCAATATGAGGTAAAGGATGGGTGGGATTTCATTCAAGTAAAGGGCCTTGATGTGACAGAAGAAATAGGTAAGCCAATGATACCGCTAGATTACATCCATCTCCTGATTCCACAGGGACAAGAGGCAGAATCCATTAATGTAACAATAAACTCGTCTTCAACAATAGAGGGTACTTACAGGATAAAACCATTTTCCCCTGATAAAGACTCTTCTGAGATAGATTTAAGTGTTTATAACTCCAATGAGCCCTATCCAGGTATAAGAGCTCTGATTGTGAAGACAGGAAGTTTCTCTAGTAACAGGATAGTAGATATCAAAGTCTATCCAGTAGATTATTCTCCCGAGAGTGGTAAGATTGTTCTCTACACCGACCTAACGATTGAACTCTTTTATGGACCATCTATGAGGACTTCAGTAAAACCATTGTATAGAACCCCCTATGGAGAGCATATAATCCAGAAATCACTTACGAGCATAGTGGATAATGCTCACGATATCCTATCCTATTCATATAAGCCTTTTACCAGGGACAATCTACCCCAAGGAAAGTCAAACCCTTCCTATCCTCCTTATATAGTGATAACCGCAGATTCCTTGATGGATGCCTTCCGACCTTTAATTCATTGGATAACAAAGAAGGGGATACAAGCAGAGGTGGTTTCCATTGACACCATCCTCAAGAATTACTCATATGACCCAGTCTCTTCCATTGATGATTCTGCTGGTGCTATTCGTGGTTTCCTTCTGGATGCATATGAAAACGGGACTCAGTGGGTATTGCTGGGAGGAGATGAAGGCATCATACCTGTGCGATATGGAACATCTGAGAACAATGATTCAACTGTTCCGGAGCAGACTCCCGCTGACCTGTATTACTCAGACCTTGATGGTGACTGGGATGTGGATGGAGATGACCTCTATGGTGAACCAGTTGATGACGCAGTTGGTATATATCCTTACCCTGAATTATTCATAGGTCGTCTGCCTTGTAATAAGAGAGATGAGATAAGCAATTGGATTGAAAAGGTATTGAGTTATGAGAAGAATCCAGGTAATGGCAACTATGATTACCTCACACGAGTATTCTGGACAGCAGCTGATAAGGATGGATCTACTAATATGAGGGATTTCCCGAAGTATATAATAGAAAATGGCTCCTATCCTTTCTACTTTGAACACGATACTACAATGCTTGAGGATTCCGCTGGAACCTATCCAAGGGGTAGTGAGGTCGTATCACAAATGAACAACCATTATGGGTGGTTTAACCATTACGGTCACGGCGCACCTGATCAACTGACGGTTTCTGCACCAGGAAATAATTGGGGAGGCCCAGATAGGGATTACCTGGTGAGCCTTGACTCCTGCGATAAATTCCATTACGATGCTTACGGGTATTGCAGGGTGGAACCCGGAAATGGATTGGATTCACTTAAAAATAAGGATTTTTATGGAATTATGTATCTTGCCTCCTGTTATCAGGGTGCCTATGACGAGGAACATTTCGGATTATTCGATAATTACTGCGGTCCATCAATGGCTGAGGCTTTTACCCTCTTACCCGAGAGGGGTGGGGTGGCCTTCTTAGGTTATACTCGCTATGCAAAAGCACTTCCTTCAGAGGTCCTACATCTATTCTTCCTGGAAGCTCTATTCGATGATAGCCTCATGAATATTGGAGTTACGGAGGCAATATCCAAAGCAAGGGTTTTCCCTCATTCTATTCACCTATCCCACACCCTATTCGGGGACCCTTTAATGCCGATATGGACTGATTTACCGTCACATCTTAATGTAAACTTTGTTGACTCTATACTCCCAGACTTGACTGATTTCGAAATCCAAGTTACAGCCTATTATATAGATGTAAAAGACGCTGCTAAACCCCTAAAAGATGCCTATGTATGTCTCTGGAAGGATGACGAGGTCTATACAACCGGCTTCACAGAAGAAGATGGTAAAGTGACTCTGCCAATCAACCCGGAGACTGAAGGAAAGATGCACCTGACAGTTACCAAAGAGAATTTTATCCCCTATGAAGACACAGTTATTGTATCATACAATGCTTCTGCAGTAGAAGATTTTATCAAGTCTCCCCCATTCTGTAAGACAAAAAGTATTCTTTCTGTAGGTGAGGTTTTATTCGAGTTTTATATTCCCGAAACTGATAAAGTTAAGATTGATATCTATGACCCTACAGGAAGAAGAGTAAAAAGATTATTAGATAAAAAAATGTCAGCAGGAACTCATCAAGTAAGCTGGAACTATGAGATTCCAAACGAAAAATATATTAGAAACGGTATATACTTCTATCAATTCCAATATAAGAACCAAATCCTCAAAGGAAAATTCCTTATCCTAAGATAAAGAACCCCAGAAAACCTCTTCCTCTTTGAGTCGCTATATAATACTTTAAGAGTAAATAAAACCTCTCATCAAAAAACAAAAAAAACTCAAATTCCTTATCCTTTGTATTTAAGTTATTCATTATCAGGAAAATCAAATGATATTCAATAAATAAAAAATAAAAATGGGGTTGACAAATCAAAAAGTTTTATCATATTTAATATAAAATAAATATTTTTTGAAAATTTTTGAACTCTATATTACTTAATTAAGGTTACACCCATTAATATCGGAGGATATTATTGGTATTAGATATAAATGAATATCTTTTGATAAATCATAGATAATCAGGATTTCCTCCTCCTCTGAAAAAGGCTATCCACTTAATATGGATAGCCCTTTTCAGAAAATGGGAACTCTAAAATACATATAGAAATCAAAGCCAATATCTAATTACGAAAATCTCGATACCCTCCAGAGGTCAGCCGTTATGTCAATTAGATATCTCATTAGTTCTATAAATTTATCAATAATTAGTGGCAAATTTGGAGACTCATTCACTCAATTTACGGTAGAGGTCCAGTGTAGTTCGAATCATATTATCATAAGAAAAATACTTTTCTACTCTTTCTCTACCTCTCTTCCCCATTCTTTCACTCAAATTTTTATCTTCTACTAAAACACTAAGTTTATTAGCATATCTTTCTGTATCATCAGGAGATACAAGATATCCTGTAAGTGATTCTTTAACTACTTCCGATGTTCCATCTACACAGGATGCAACAACAGGAAGTCCTGATGCCATTGCCTCAAGGACAGTCCTTGGTAAACCTTCCCATCTTGATGGAAGGAAAAATATATCCATTTTGCTAAGCAATTCGGGAATATCGTCTCTCCACCCAAAGAGTTTCACTCTATCATTATTAGATACAATCTTAGAAACTTCATTTCTGAGAGGGCCATCTCCTATATAAATGAATATAACATTAGGATATCGTGAAGTGACTTTTTTTGCTACCTTTGCCCAGATAATTGGATTCTTCTGGGGTTTTAGATTCCCAACGGTGCCAATGACAATTTCCTCTGTATCTTTTCTTTCCACTGGATTAAAATCCTGAAACTTAATAAAATTTGGTATATGATAAAATTTATTCCTCTTCCCTATGCCCCACTTAAAAGAGCTTTCAATATGAACCTTAGCCTGAGTTATTATTACATTGCCAAATAATGAGGCAATACGTTCAGCATTTAAATAAAGAAATCTCTTAATGGGATTTATATAAGGGTTTATTGCATAACCGTGAACAGTATGAACAGAATAGCAAAATGAAAGGCTACCAGATACAATACGACCTATTATTCCTGCTTTTGAACCATGTGTATGAAGTATGACATTACCGTATCTTTTATGTAATTCTATAAGGATATTACGAAGTTCAAAGAAACAGAGAAAATCATTTATAGGATTTATTTCCCGTTTTAGGTACTTTAAAGTTATATGTCTATCACCAAACTCACCTGAAACCTCATTATATAATTTCCCTCCTTTTCCTGTCACCAAATATCCGTTTTCTCCCATCTCCCTCATAAGTTCTATCACCCTCTTCTGGGCTCCACCGAGCTCCATCTTTGCCATACACTGAACTACTACACAGCGCATAACTCTTCTGCTATTCTCTTTCCTTCTAAGATTGACTCCTCCATATATGAGTATTTCCAGGAGCCAAATCTACCTGCAAGCTTGATTTTATATTTATTTAAAAACTTATTTAAAGAGGAGAGAATCTCCTTTCTTTCTTTATTATAGATTGGATAGGCATAAGGAATATCCAGCGGATGTATATAGTCCACAAAATCCTTATCAAAAAATCCAAGTTTTGAAAGAATCTCAATTGTTTTATCTATTATATCCTTATCAGGTCTTTCATCTCTATAGGAAATCTCTATCCAGATAGAGGAATAGCCTTCCGGCGCCATCCCGGGTGATACATTAGAGAAGGAACCAACACGATAAAAGGGAAAATGCTCCTCTGGAAAATAAATCCAGTGAAAGCCTATGGGGCTTTTCATCTCTGAAGAAAATTCGCTGCTACTTGAAAAATTTGGAAACGATAGATTTCCTTTAATGCCTAAATTCAGACAGAAAACAGAATTCCATCTTAGAATACTTGGGTTTGCTGGAACGTCCTCCCCCAAATCAAGCATCGGGAGAAACTCAGGAAGCGGGATAGTGCTCACGAGATAATCATATTCAATCTTTCCCTTGGCAAAATAGACATAATGTTTATCCACTTCATTAACTTCTCCCTGAATAATTTGTATTCCCTTAGCAAAAGCAGATGTAAATTCACCTATTCCTTTGCCTGGGTACAGAAACTCTACGTTGTAGCCAATATCCTTTTTTGAATGGAAAAGACTAACCCCGGGCACAAAGGAGGAAAGAAAATCAGGAGTAATCAGAGAAAGAGGACATTTCCACAGTTTTTCATTATAAGGGAGAAAGAACAACTCTGCCATACCCCCTCCAAAGTTTGTCATTATCCATTCATAAAGATTTGTGGGAACCTTTCTTATTCTAAAAAAAAATTCTATAATTGACTTCAGCCTATCAAGTAAGGGAAGATATTTCAGATTGGCTTGAAAGGGATATGGAATCAAGTTCCCTTTTATAAAAATAAAGGATTTCCTCTTAACCTTATGTATCCCGGGAACCAGTTTTAGAGCTAAATCCCTTACATAATCAGATTTGCCATGGAGGAAATGTCCCGTATAATCAAATATATAATTTCCACTCTTGATTGAACGGCATAGTCCTCCTGGTTCCCTCTCCTTTTCAACAAGTACAAAATCAACTCCCCTCTCTCTCAGATGATACGCAATAGAGAGTCCTGTTATACCTGCTCCAAGGATTACTATCATGTCCTTCCTCGTAGAATCACACCAAATATAACGAAAATTAACGATGCAACTGAATAAAAGATTATCGCGCCGTATAAAGAAAGGCGTGTAATGATAAATGAAGCCTCACAGAGTGATATCGTAGCAAGATAGATTATAGCAACAATTGAAGGAACAGACAAACCTGACGCTTTAAGCTTCAGAACAAAATGGTCGGGTGAACCAGCCAGTGGATTTTTCCCCCGAGATAACCGGAGAGATACCACATAAACAGTATCATAGATGGGATAGAAGAGTATAAGGAGAGGAACAAAGAGAGCAATGGGGTTGGATGTGGTATAACTTGTCTTAAGAGCAATAGCTGCAATTGTATAGCCTATAAAGAGACTCCCTGCATCACCCATAAAGAGTTTTGCCTTTGGTAGATTATAGGGTATGAATCCTAGAATTCCACCCGCGATAGAAACAGCCACTAGAGGAAAAGAACCTGTGCCAAGAATCGAAATGAAAATAAAAGTAGAAACAGCAAAGAGAGCTACACCTCCGGCAATACCATCCATAACGTCGATAATATTGAACGCGTTGGTTATCCCTACAACCCAGATGATAGAAAGGACTATATTCAACCATTCCGGAAAGAATACTACTTCCATCTTTATTCCAATCAGTATAGTCACAACTGCTATCAGAGTCTGCAGTAGTAGTTTTATATAACGGGAAAAGGGACGAATATCATCAAGTAATCCCATAAGAAAAAGACCGGAACCAAGCAGTAGTATCCTCCAATCTCCTCTGTAGATCAGGGCAGCAAGTGATGCAACGAAGATTGCAATTCCTCCTCCATAAGGAATCGGTTGAGAGTGATTCTTTAGCCCCTTTGGTCTATCAACTAAATTTATATCCGATGCTTTTTTTGATATTATATAGGATAGTAAAAAACTAATGCCAAAAGAATATAGTAATAAAAGCAGTTGCTACTAACCTCCTTCGAAATTATATCCAAGTTCAAACGCTTTTATATTCACCTCATGAGTTTTCTTAGGCACCCTCTCCAGGATAGCCTCAATCCAGAGTTCCTTCGAAAATGACAATTTCCTTGCCAGAGCACCCAGCATAACGGTATTAACGGTTCTGATATTTCCTGCTTCCTTTGCCAGTTCTACACCATTCACAAGTGTGAGTTCAACACCCACTCCCCTGACACGGTCTTCAATATCATCCGGATATTCAGCCTCGCCCATAAGGACAGGGGCAGGCTTTATCACATAATTATTCGAAATAGCAGCTCCGCCTTTCTTCAAACGTTTGAGATTTCTGAGCGCCTCCAGTTTTTCAAATGAGAGGATATAATCAGCCATTCCTTCGCTAATTAGTGGCGAATGCACTTTATCTCCAAAGCGAACCTCGGATATTACGGACCCACCTCTCTGTGCCATACCATGGATCTCGCTCTTCTTCACATCATAGCCATTCTTTAATGCAATGATCGATATAATATCAGAAGCAGTGAGAACTCCCTGACCTCCTACTCCGCAAACTACAATGGAAACAGAATTCATTTTTCCTCCTTCCTAACGATTGCATCAAATGGACATACTTGAGCACAGAGAGAACATCCAGTGCAGAGATACTTATCAATCAACGCATAATCACCTTCCATTGATATTGCCGGACAACCTATCCTTAGACAGACTTTACATCCAGTGCACCTATCCTCATCCACATAAAAATATGCCTTTCTCTCAAAATCAGGTATCAAAGCACAGGGTCCCTTAACGATTACAACAGAGATATCATCCCTTTCAACTTCCCTTTTGAGGACTTCTTTTAGTTTTTCAAGGTCATAAGGATCTACCGTATATACATGCTCAATACCTATACCCTTTATAAACTTACTCAGCTCAACCTTCCTACCTGGAATTCCCATAAGGGTCTTACCTACCCCTGGATGACCCTGGTGACCTGTCATTGCAGTTGTGCTGTTATCAAGTATTACAACTGTCCCTATCCCTCCGTTATAATATGTATTGATTAATCCCGTAATGCCTGAATGGAAAAAGGTTGAATCGCCAATAACTCCAATAACCTTTTTTGCATCTTTTTCTCCCATTGCCCTTAATGCTAGCTGTATACCATATGCATTGGTGATGGATGCTCCCATCTCAACACATGAATCTATTGCATTAAGGGGAGGTAATGCTCCCAGAGTATAACAGCCAATGTCACCTGTTGTAATAAGACCTAATTTACTGGCAGTATAGAAGAAACCTGTATGTGGACAACCTGGGCAGAGTGCTGGAGGACGGGGTGGAAGGTCGTCTACATTCACTTCAACTGGGTCTCCAAAATCTATTTCGAAACTTTTGGCTACTCGTGTAGGATTGAGTTCTAAAACCTTTGGGACTTTATCCTTCCCCTCCACATCTATACATAATTCTCGTATTTGCCCCTCTATGAATGGATCATTTTCTTCAATACACAACAACCGCGATACTTTGGAGGCAAATTCTTTTAAAAGTTTATCAGGGAAAGGCCATGGCATCGCTATTTTTAAAACCGAAGCATAAGGAAATACCTCTTTAGCATATTGATAGGAGATTGAGTCTGTCACTATACCTATATTACTGCTTCCCATCTCAATTTTATTTTCCTTAAAATTGTTAGCAAAATCTTTTAACTTATTTGTTCGCTCTTCCACCTTGTAATGGAGTCTGCGTGCATTTATGGGAAGTATGACACGTTTTTTGAAATCCTTTTTGTATCCTTTTATAGGAACATCTTCCCTTTCTTCTAAATTAACCACTGTCCCTGTATGAGAAATTCGGGTAGTGAGCCGTAGGATAACCGGGGTATCAAATTCCTCCGAGAGCCTGAGCGCTAACTTCGTAAATCTCCTTGCTTCTTCGGAATCAGAGGGTTCTAAAATCGGAATCTTTGCAGCACGGGCATAATGGCGATTATCCTGTTCATTTTGTGATGAATGCATACTGGGATCATCAGCAGTCACAATTACAACACCCCCTGTAGCGCCTATATATGACAGAGAAAATAAAGGATCGGCAGCCACATTTAGACCTACGTGTTTCATCGCAACAAGAGCTCTAGCTCCTGCAAAACTAGCACCTATTGCTACTTCAAGGGCTACCTTTTCATTAGTGCACCACTCAGAATGTATCTCAGGATATTTGGAAATACTTTCTAATATTTCAGTACTTGGAGTACCGGGATAAGCAGTGGCAATATGAAGACCTGCCTCCCAAGCTCCCCTTGCTACTGCCTCATTCCCCATCATAATTTCTTTCATCTTACCTCCTCTCCTTTCAAACTTGTGTGGGTAATTCTTAATGTTAATTAAATTTTTCTGTTCTCATTTTATAAATTATTCAATAATAGTCAAGAGATTATGTCAAGAGTGCATTTGCACCTTAAAGAGAAATTTACGTTACAGCCCCTCTATGAGATCCAAAATCTTTCTGCTCACTTTCAAATAGTGATGATTCTCCATCACCCACTCCCTTCCTATCTTTCCTTTCCGAGTCAATATATCAGAAAATGATAAAATTTCTTCCAACACATCTTCAATATTATCCTGATTTGCATTAATAAACGGATGATCTGGAATATATTTCTCATAGTCGGGATTTATGTATGTAACACTGGGAATACCCATGGATAGACATTCCAATGAATTCATTCCATACCCGTAACCACCAAGATCAGTTAACTGATCTACCAGCACATCGCATCTCTCCCATTTCAATCTCAAGACTTCCTCGTGTGGTAAATTTTCTAAAAGAAGGAAATCAAAATCAAATTTATTCTTAAGACTTTTCACAGCTTTTATGAGATATTTAGTACCCTTGAGATACCGATTGGTAGGAGCGTGACATATAGTGAGCTTTTTATTTTTTAATAATTCTTTGGGGTTGAATTTATCCACTTCAAATGGAAAAAATATATGGTGTATATCAGGGTGAATAAAGAGATGGTCAAATTCTGTGGTGAAGACTATATCTGATAGTTTCTCAATATGAATGAGTGCTCCACGACTCCTCAGGTCGCTTCCCAAATATAAGATTGCAACCCTTTTGCCCATCATCTTCAAGGATTTCATAATCTCTCCACACCTTAGGAATCCAAGTCCTCCATCAAGTATATAGCAATCAAAAGAACGTATGAAATCCATTAGAGGATGAATCCTATAATCCCATATGACATCTCTCATTAGATAGAAACCTCTCTCGAGAAGCGTTGGATTCCACTTTGGGGGATTACCTTCCCTATACTGATGCTGGTAGGTCCCCACCTTAATCAACCTTTTAATAGATGCGAAAAAAGACACATTAGAAAGGGGTAGATTAAGTACTATATCATCCCATTGTGAAGTGGGACTCCTGAAATAAGTAATTAAACGGGAATAATGTCCTTGTTTTCTCTCTGCATTTACCAAAGTTCCGGGAACACCGGCAACGTTCTCAGAAGCTATGTGAAGAATTCTCAACAGTAACTGTCCAATTCTTAACCATTATTAGTATTAAGACAACTCTCTATAACTTTTGCGGTTATTAATCCAGCGTATCGGACTACCTTCATCGAAGGAGGCGGTTGAAAGTTGTCTCCTTCTTTTAGTAGAAGAACCTGGGGAATTTCTAAAAAAAATGCAATTGTAGAAAGAGTGTTCTTCTTCGTTATCAAGGATGAAATCTCATAGAGGTCTTCAGCTCTCGAGACTTTGAGAAATCCAGGAAACACTCCAACATCAGATGAAATGCCCACTCTTTCATCTTTCTTTTTCCACCTTTTCAAACCCAATACTTCCTTTTCCCAACTTACTGATAATCCCAGTAACTCCATTAGACTTTGATAAGACTCAATTATTGAACGGGAACGGGAACGGACTAAGAGATTGACACTCGTATCCTCGTATATTGAAGCAGTGATGGGGAAGTCCAGAAGAAATGAGAATGCATCTATCCAGTTTCTGTTAAGATCTATAAAAAGATCAAAAGATAAATGCTTTAGGCGCTTTCTCAAAAGGAAAACACTTAAAAGACTCAAAGTTGTTGGATATTCCATTATTTCTATGGGAAACCTTTCAAAATATTTAAAACCTCGGTTCTCTGTTAAAAATACAGTTAAATCATATTCACTTGACAAAGCCTTCACAAGTGGTAATGAATACAGGATTTCTCCCTGGAATATCGAAGGACGGAGCGCCACCCTTTTTACACCCTTTAAAGGGAATTCTATCCGCTTTGATCTTATCCTGGCAAGTATCGAAAACAGAGTGTTTCCTAACATACAACCCCCTATAAATCAATCTGTTCCAAAAGCCCTGTCGCCACAATCTCCAAGGCCTGGAACGATGTATCCCTTACTGTCCAACCCCTTAAATCTTCCCTTTTTATCCAGAGCAAGCGCATAGATATGAATACCAGGGAAGAGCCTTTCAATTTTTTCAAGACCATAAGGTGCACAGACTATTGAAGAAATTATCACCTTAATGGGTTTTCCCTTATCATAGATTCTTTTAAGAACGGCAATGATAGTTTCTCCAGTGGCTATCATTGGCTCGTAGACAATAATATTCTTACCCTCTACATTCGGAACCTTAAAAGATGATACATCGATCTCAAAATTAAGATCATTTACACCCTCCTCTATCCTCCTTGCTTCGATTACTCCTATTTCGTAGGGTATACTAAGCTCATCAAAAAATTCCCCACCCCCAGAAGCTAAATGCATGCCAGCTCTCATTATGATAAGTTGAAATATTGGGGCAATTATTCTTCGAGCTTCAGTGATAGCTAAAGGGGTTTTAACGTTTATTTCTTCAGCCGCTATCTCTTCCTTTAAAATTTCATAACTTAAAAGAAAACCAGCAAGCCTTAATTGCTTTCTAAAAAGAACAGAATCAGTTGAATCATCCCGAAGGTTCGCAAGTATAGAACTCAATACATTATTTTCCAGAATATGTACCATAAGAACCTATTCCTAAAATATCTTCCCTGGATTCAATAGATCCAGGGGATCAAATTCTTTTTTTATACTTTTCATAAATTCTATCTCCTTCTCAGTCCGCGAAAAATGGAGGTATTTTTTCTTTGTAAATCCGATACCGTGTTCTCCGCTAATCCTGCCGCCAAGAGAACTCACTCTTCTCAGTATCTCCTCTACAAGTGATTCTCCCCCATCATCCCAGTCTTCTCTCTTTATAATATCTATATGGATATTCCCGTCTCCAATATGGCCGAAGGTGTAAATACCAGTTTCGTATTTCTTCTTGAGTTCCTTAACAAAAGCGACAAATCCAGGGAGGCTGGATCTGGGAACCACAACATCTTCTGGTAAAACAGTGCCAATATGGTCCAGAGCTTCTGATATACTACGCCTGAAATCCCATATCTTATCCTGCTGATAAGGCTCCTCAGCTATAAATACATCGGATGCCCCATATTTTAGAAACTTCTCCCCTATTTTCTCAAACATGTCTTCAACATCTCTCTTTGAACGCTCCTCTATCTCCGCAATAAGAAAAGATGCTTTATCGGTATATGGTATCTTTTTATCTGTGTAGCGAAGTGTTGCACTAACTGAATCCTCATCGATAAATTCAAGGGCCGAAGGAACGAGCCCTGATGCAAGGACCTCAAAAGAAGCTCTGGCAGCGTCTCTTAAGTTATCAAATGGGGAAAGCAAGGTAGCACTATAAGGAGGCAATGGGATAACCCTGAGTAGAATCCTGGTTATGACACCCAAAGTTCCCTCGGACCCTATAATCAAGTTCATAAGTGAATATCCCGTTGCATTCTTCTCTAACTTGCCACCGAAGAATTCCTTTTTACCGTCCGAGAAAATAACCTCAATCCCCAATACATAATTTCTCGTAAGTCCATACCTCAAACATCGAGGCCCTCCCGCATTTGTAGCTACATTACCTCCTATTGAGCAGGAATCAATAGATGCAGGATCAGGGGGATAAAACAGGTTGTATCCTTTAAGAAAATTGTTTATCTCTTCTGTAATACATCCAGGTTCTATTTCCAGTGTTAAGTTTTGCTCATCAATATCCTTAATTTCTTCCATATGCTCAAGGCTGAGTATCACGCCTCCATTAACCGCAAGTGAGCCCCCGCACCTACTCGTTCCTCCACCTCGGGGAACAACAGGAATTCTCTCTCTTGATGCAATCTCTAAAAATCTGCTTATTTCATCTGAATTTTTAGGAAGGAAAGCAGCATCAGGAAGAAAATAATAATCTCCGGGTGTTTCATCCCGAGCATATTTTTTAAGTAATTCTTCATCCGTCAGGAAGATATTTGAATCGAACTCTTCACTCAAAATGTTCACTAATTTCATTAAACAAAAATAACCCCGAGTTAGTTATAGTCAAGGGAAAAAAATACCCTTGAAAATAACCTTGTTTTTACTATAATAAAAGTGGCGGGGCGTAGCGCAGTCTGGTTAGCGCACCTGTATGGGGTGCAGGTGGTCGGAGGTTCAAATCCTCTCGCCCCGAGATAATAATGCCAAGAGATAAGCGAAAATCTGAAATTAATAAGATTAAATGAGTCTTCTATTCTTTCTTATGCAATTATTAGGATACTTCTTACCTAAAGGAATTGCAGAATTGATAAGCCGAGGTATTGCTAGATTCTGTTACTACTTCGTATATAAAGAATCAGCGAAAAACCATCTATCAAACCTTAAAACAGCTTTTGGGGATGAAAAGGATGATGGAGAATTGAAAAAAATAACAAAAAAAGCAATGTGCAACTTTTCCATACAACTCTATGAACATACTATTATGGGAAGGCTGAATAGAAGGAATTACACTAAATTTCTAAAGGGTGAAATGATGGAAAATCTTTTCAATGCCTATAGGGAAAGAAAGGGGGTGATAATATTAAGTGCTCATTTAGGAAATTACGAGTGGGGCGCAGCTCTAATGGCACTTAATGATATCCGCGCCTCTGTTATATCACTGGAATATAAAACTCCATTTATAAAAACCCTTTATAAAAAAAATAGAAATAAGGTTGGAGTAACTATATTTTATCTCCGAAAGACATTCTCGGATTCTATAAGGTTTTTGAAAAGTGGAGGAGTTCTTGCAATTGCTGGTGACCGTAATTTTGGTGATGCTCCAATATCTATGAAACTATTCAATAGAGAAACAGAAATTCCAAAGGGTGCCTTCTACCTTGCATCAAAACTCGATGTTCCTATTGTTCCAGCATTTTCCCTTAAGGAAAAAGACGGATTATATCATGTATATTTTGAGAAGGCATATAAGATAAATGAGAACGAGATACAATCTGGAGCAAATCGCTATGTGTCAATCCTTTCGAGATACATAAAGAAATACCCCGAACAATGGTTTATCTTTGATAAAATATGGAAAGAAGAGTTTTAATAATTATACCAGCATATAACGAAGAGGATAAAATAGGTCTTTTATTAAAAAGGATATCAAAGTTATTTCCTTTAACTAAAGTTCTTGTAGTAGATGATGGTTCAACTGACAATACTCATCTTATCGTTAAAGATGCAGGGGTAAACTTAATAAGTCAACCTACCAATCTTGGTAAAGGCATGGCTCTCAAAAAGGGTTTTGAATTTGCAATAGACAAAGGATATCATGCAGTCATAACAATGGACTCAGACCTTCAACACAATCCATCTGAGATCCCAAAATTTCTAAGTGCTTTCACAGAAGGAGCAGATCTAATCATCGGGACAAGACATCCGAGTTTAAAAGAGATGCCATTTGTCCGATTTCTGGTAAATCATACAACTTCTCTGGTTGCATCACTCCTTTCGGGAATTCGCGTTCGTGATAGCCAATCAGGATATAGACTTCTAAGTTCGGATCTACTCCGAAAATTAGATATTGAGACCTACCGCTTTCAAACTGAGACGGAAATAATAATAAAGGCGGCAAGATTAGGTTACAGAGTTAAAGAGATCCCAGTCGAAACCCTCTATCCTGATAAAACCAGAAGTCATATTAACCCTATAATAGACACAATAAGGTTTATTATACTCTCAATCAAGTTCTTATGGCGGTAATACTTATTTCTAATGACGATGGTATCAAAGCAGAGGGAATAAAAATCTTGAAAGAGGCTGTAGAGGATTTAGGGAGAACCATAGTGTTTGCACCGGATAGTGAAAGGAGTGGCTCGAGCCACTCCTTAACTATTCAGACTTCCATCGGGGTTAAGAGAATTGATAAGGATGCATATTCAACAGATGGAACCCCAACTGATTGCATACTATACAGTGTAAGGGGAATATTAGAAGAAAAACCAAATATCATCCTTGCCGGTATTAATCACGGAGCTAATCTCGGAGAGGATGTCTCTTACTCGGGAACGGTAGCGGTGGCAATGGAAGGAACACTCCTCGGAATTCCCTCTGTTGCATTTTCTCAAGTTGGGTATAGACAATCATTTGACAAAGAATTTGCAAAAAAAATTGTTAGAATGATAACCCTTCGTGTACTCAAAGAAAATTTGCCAGAAGGAGTATTTCTGAATGTAAATCTTCCCCCAAAGCCCAATGGAAGACTACGAATAACAAAATTGGGCAATAGAATCTATCAAGACTCAATCATTAGATTAAAAGGTGATGAGAAAGAAGTAATCTACTCACTCGGCAGGGAATCTCCTTCATGGATACCTGAAGAAGGCTCGGATTTTAATGCCATTGACGAAGGTTTCGTTTCCATCACACCTATTCATCTGGAATATACTGACTTCAAAACAATGAAAAAACTCATCAGATGGGAAGATTAACATGGAGTATAATCATCAGCGAGAATCTATGGTAGAGGATCAGATACGGAGAAGAGGCGTCACAGATGAGAGAATCCTTAGGGCAATGAAGGAAGTATCAAGACATAAATTCGTTGGAGAAGCTCTCTTGAGCATTGCATACCAGGATAGCCCTCTGCCCATTGGGTATGGACAGACTATCTCACAACCTTATATAGTGGCACTGATGACTCAATTACTTGATGTCAAGGATGATCACAAAGTTCTTGAGATTGGAACTGGTAGCGGTTATCAGGCTGCAATCCTTTCAAAACTTGCAATGAGTGTGATAACCGTAGAACGAATCCAGGAACTTTATCAGCAATCAAAAGAACAGTTGCATAAGCTTGGATATAATAATATAATTGTTGTACATGGAGACGGTAGCATAGGTTATAAAGAGTATGCACCCTATGATCGGATAATTGTAACGGCAGCAGCACCCAAGGTACCGGAATCTCTTATTGAACAGCTATATGAAAAAGGTAAGATAGTAATTCCTATAGGGAATAGATGGACACAAAGGCTGGAGGTCATAAAAAAGGAAGGAACAACCATAAAAAAGGAAAAGAATGAGGGTGTTCGATTTGTTCCCTTAATCGGAAAGGAAGCTTGGTAATAAATCGGGACGTAGCGCAGTTTGGTCAGCGCGCCTGGTTCGGGACCAGGAGGTCGGTGGTTCAAATCCACTCGTCCCGATATTTTGTCACAGGTACACAGAGTAATCGCTTTGCTTCATTAAAAATTAGGGTTTTGGATTTAGGATTTAGGGGTTGGAAATTAGATTTAGCAGCTATAAAAACAATGTTAAACATTGCATCTCTTAACTAAATCCGAATCCCCAAATTCTAACTTCTATTATTTTTTTCATTTTTCATTTTGCAATTAAGCGAAGCGCTTTATACCCTTGCATATCGGTTGAAAGAGACTACTTTTTGCTATGATTACTGAACCACAAAATGATATACCCAATCTTCCAGGGGTTTACCATTTCAGAAGTGAAGAGAAGATATTATATATAGGTAAGGCAAATAATTTAAAGAAAAGGATTCGTAGTTATTTTACCAAAAAGAATACATTAAAAGAAAAAAGGATTCTCGAACAATCAACCTCTATTGATTATGTTGTTGCATCTAGCGAGATCGAAGCTCTTATACTCGAAGAAAATGAAATAAAGGAATACCAACCAAAGTACAATATCAGGCTAAAAGACGATAAACGTTATCCTTATATAAAAGTCACCATTAATGAAGAATACGCACGGGTTTTCTATACAAGGAAGTTAGAAGATGACGGTTCACTATATTTTGGGCCTTATACAGATGTGAGGGCAGTAAAAAAAGCACTAAAGACCATACGAAATATCTTTCCTATACGAACCTGTTCACAAAGCAAACTTCCTGATAAAGCCTGCCTTGATTACTATATTGGTAATTGTGTCGCTCCCTGCATAGGAAAGGTAACAAAAGACCAGTACAGAGAACTCATTGAGGAGGTAGTTGATTTCTTAAAGGGCAAAACAAAAAAACTTGAAAAGATCATTGCAGACAAGATGTGGAATGCTTCAAGAAACCTCGAATTCGAAATGGCTGGGATATACAGGAATCAACTGATGAGTCTTCGCGATCTTTCTAAAAAACAGAGAATGATCTTACATGATAAAACATCGAGAGACATAATAGGCATAGATGAACGACATGGATTGGCCTGTGCAGCAGTTTTTCAAGTAAGGGAAGGGAAAATTATCCACAAAGAACATTATTTTCTCCATTCAGAAGAGGAATCTCATGTTTCGGAATTCCTACATCGATTCCTCTCACGAAGATATTCAAAAATTTCTTTCGTACCCGATGAAATTATCCTTTCACGCTGTGTAGAGAACAGGAATCTACTGGAAGAATGGTTAAACACTAGAATTCATGTTCCAAAAAGAGGAGACCTAAGGCGTCTTGTAAATATGGCTGATAAGAATGCAAAACTCGAGTTAGATATGGAATTATCAAAACCGACAAAAAGAACAGCGCGTTCTCTACTTGCGCTCCAGGAAGCTCTTGCTTTAGAAAGACCTCCGACACATATAGAAGGATTTGATATATCTAACATAAGTGGAACCGATTCAGTAGGCTCCTGTGTAGTCTTCATAAATGGTGTTCCTGCAAAGAAAGAATACAGAAGATTCAAGATAAAGGGAGTGAAAGATATAAACGATCCAGCAATGATAGGAGAGGTTATATTCAGAAGGATTAAGAAATTACTCAATAAGGAAAGTCTTCCCGATCTCATATTAATAGATGGTGGGAAAGGTCAATTAAATGCTGCTATAAATGCTATGAAGAACCTCACAAACTTAAAGATTCCAACAATTGCACTCGCAAAAAGATTGGAAGAAATCTACCTCCCTACAGGTAAGATAATATCCTTATATAAGGATTCTCCAGCCTTAAAATTATTGATGAGAATACGTAATGAAGCACACCGATTTGCATTAGATTATCATAGAAGATTACGAAAGAAGCGCCTTTCTCTTTCAGAGTTGGATCAAATAGACCGGATAGGATTCAAACGAAAGATTGCCCTTATACAGCATTTTGGTTCGGGAAAGAGACTTCTTTCCGCTTCAAAAGAGGAGATGGGACAAGTAAAAGGAATCGGTAAAAAACTCGCAGAAATTATCTACACTACCCTTCATTAACTTACCAATCCACACCAAAAAAATTTTATATATGTGGTGGTTCGGATATCCTTGTGAGAAGATTTCGCGCTCTTTCTTCCTCAGGATTTAATTCAAGCGCTTTTTTGAGATATTTTATAGCCAGAGGGATATTGTGGAGCAGGAAACACACATCCCCCATATGGAAAAAGAGACTCGAATACTCCACGCCAAGTTCTTCAAGAATCTTGAAATGTTCCAAGGCCTTTTCTTCGTCACCTTTGGAATGATATGATATACCAAGGTGATAATGCGCTATCCTTGACTCTGGAGAATGCTCTATCAACTTCAGGAAATTGCTTATTGCCTTATCAATATCTCCTGTATGATAATAACAATGTCCTAACCAGTAATATGCCATGGAAAAATCAGGATTTTTCTCAATACATTCTTCAAAATAATTAATCGCCTTCTTAATTTTACCCATTCTAAAAAACGAAATTCCAATTGCATAAAGACTATCTGGAAAATCTGGTAGAAGCTCAAGAGATTTTTCCTCATTACGAATGGCAAGTTTAATTTCTCCGGTTAGATATGCAAGATCCCCAACCAATTTATATATATATGGGTCATTTAACTTCTCACTCACCATCCTACTATGTTTCAGAGCATCCCTCATTTTACCCTTTCTTCTGTATTCTATTACCTTCCTTAAAAAATACTCTGGGGAATCTTCTTTTAATGGAATACCACAATAAGGACAAAAATCGAACCCCTCCTGTATTTCCTTACCACAGTTCTTACATTTCATAAAGCCTTCATCCTTTGAACAATCTCTTTCCCAAACTCCGAGGTCTTTATAGGCTTTACATTCTCAAGTTGTCTTGCAAGGTCATAGGTTACTTTCCTGTCCACAATCGTTTTTTCAAGGGACTTTTCAATTAGCTCTGCTGCCTCAACCCATCCCATATACTCAAGCATCATTACTCCTGAAAGGATGAGGGAGGATGGATTTACCTTATCAAGTCCACGATATTTGGGTGCAGAACCATGAGTTGGTTCAAATAATGCAATATAATCACCAATGTTTGCGCCTGGAGCAATCCCCAGTCCACCTATTTGGGCAGCACATGCATCAGAGAGGTAATCACCATTTAGATTTGGAAGTGCTACTACCTCATATTCATTTGTCCTTGTAAGAACCTGTTGAAACATTTGATCAGCAATTCTATCTTTGATTACGATTCTATCACCGGGATCCCCTACTTTCCTTCCGCCTCTGAGATCCTTAAAAGCACCTTCCCTGGTAATCGGGGTTACTCCATCGGGACCCTTTACCTGATCGTAGAGTTCGTCTTCAGTAATAATATTGTCACGGAATTCTTCTATTGCGACTTCATATCCCCAATCTTTAAAAGCACCTTCGGTAAATTTCATAATATTGCCTTTATGAACCAGGGTAACACTTTTCCTATTGTTGTCTATTGCATATCTGATTGCCTTTCTTACCAATCTTTTTGTCTTCCTAACACTTATTGGTTTAATCCCAATGCTAGAATCCTCCACAATGCTTGTATTCATATCTTTGTTCAAAAAATCAATAACTTTCTTAACCTCAGGAGAACCCTGTTTCCATTCAATTCCAGCATAAACATCCTCGGTATTTTCCCTGAATATTACTATGTCCATTCGCTCAGGATTGCAAACAGGTGAAGGAACCCCCTTGTAATATTTTACCGGTCTAACACAGGCATAAAG
>Ga0315549_1001809_pt1 | contig 21448 bp, 16 predicted proteins | sample SalMarSW160200MG_FD_203101 | JGI IMG/M metagenome (GOLD analysis project Ga0315549, IMG submission 203101) | Salt marsh sediment microbial communities from the Plum Island Ecosystem LTER, Massachusetts, United States - Salt Marsh Sediment SW1601-200 ... | reverse complement strand
AAAGAGAAAGAGCGATTGTGTCTTCTAAGATACCCTCTTTTTATTTACAATTGGTAAAGAAAATTTCCTTTGAAATAAACAAAGCAAGTGATAAAAAGGTGGTAGACTTTTATTTGTCATACAACCGATAACCCCTTTACATAATTGTAAATATAAATCTTCTTTTTCTTCTGTTTGTTCTGTTGCGAAACAAATAAAAGATAGCAGAATTATAAATAATAAAATAAGTTTAAAGAAAATATATTTTTTCATTATATATTTTCCCTCTCTTTATATATATGAATCAATGGGGTCTTCACATTTAACATAACTAATCACTTAAAGAAACTTCTTTTTATAATTATTATAAAATAATAAACCTAAATTACTTCTAATTAGACATTACGACAAATCTTTCAAAAATCCTTCTTTTTATAAAAATAAAAAAGCCCTTAAACTAAAGGAATTAATTAATCTTCTTGTTAGTGTTCCAAATAATTTTTAGTTAAATATAAATCCTCAAATCTCAATGATTTCTTTATTAATATGGTAAGCATACAAGAAAATAGGAGAATATAGTAGTAAAAGAGAGTATATAAGAGAAAAGAAGGATAAAAGCGGGGAATTCCAAGAACCACGAAAAATAGTAACTAATTTAAGCGTGTTTTTAGCGCTTATTTTAAGGTGGCTGGTATGATTCATTAAGTTCGGATAAATACGCCCCATATACGCCAAATACGAAGCTTTTTTCAAAAACGCTAAAAACCTTATATATCAACAGTCTTATTGATTTTTTGCAAAATCAACCCGCAATTCATTGATTGTCTGCTTGATTTCTTTGATTTCAGCAGTAACATTATGGGAAAATTCCTTTTGATTCTTTACGATTTCGGTAATAAGAAACTCTAATTTCCATACTAAATATACAGAAAGCACCAGGGGAAAGCCGTTATTTGCTATTAATTTCAGTACATATTCAATATCCAATTCACTTATTTCCTTTCCAGGTGTGCTTTGGTCCAGGCCTAATATCAAGATGTAAGAAATTTCTCTTTTCATAATATCCGATACCATTAAATCCAATTTCATGAGCATAAAGAAGAAGATCATAAAGCAAAAAATCGCCTGCGTGAATATCTACCGCCATACCCAGGAGATGATAAGAAGCGGAAACTCCACCGACCTTCTGATTTTCTTCTTTACACCGGTAACCGGAATTGATATATATCGGCCTATTTATAACCCTTCTTAGATGATTTAACCTGGCCAAAAGGTCCGGAGACAGCATAACCCGCCTGCAGCAGGGACACTCAAATTCATACAAAGAAAAATATTCAGTTAATTCTATATCATTAATTATACCCATAATTTATTTATATTTTAAAGTCCTGCCATTCCTTACTACATCCGGCATAGCCTTATATATAATTTCGTTCACCTCCGGGACAGTAGCTTTCATAAGATCCTTTACATAGGAAATTTCGCCCTCTTTTAATGTAACTTTTTGTTTCCTTAATATTTCGATTAATTTTACCCAGGCTACTTTCCATTTTTCCTCACCATTCCCTATTCCCAGCTCTTCTTCTGCCCAAAGCATAGCGGAAAGAATAGCCTCTTTTATTTTGCCTGCCCTATCCTGGCCAAACTTATTTACCATAAATTTAGAGGCCAGACCAACAAGAAAAACAAGAGCAAAATCTAATAGATATTTAGTGACAAATACTTCTAACATTTATTACTCCTTCTCTCTCCCCGGGAAGGTCCGCGGAGCCCTCCAAGGAAGAATCTTATATTAATTTATTTATATTACACATCCATAACATCAGTAGACTTATAATCAAGGATTCTTGCATTGACTTTAGCCACTAAGTCATTACCATTATTATGGAAGATATTCTTAGCGATTATAGTATCCATAACTCCTTCAATGGATGCATCTTGAGCAGCTAAATCGGCATAATCCCCATCATCTAAGTTTTTAGGATTATTTAAAGTTATATTAGTAGTCTTTCCGACAGTATCTCTAAACTGCATATACAGTCTTTTGTAAGTAGTTACTTCTCCCAATTCGGTTGCCATTTATTTTTCACCTCCTTCTTTGTTTATGGTTTATAGTTATTAACGATTATTCAGTAAGTTGAGATTCTTTTTCGAATCTGATCTCATCCAAAGGGTACTTCTGCAAGCCCGTTAAAGCGGTAGCTACATCATAGACATCCTGTTCGAGAGCAGTAGATTTAATTTTATTAAAGGTCTTGCTGTTAACGATAGGTGCTCCGGTTTCCGGGTTGCTGCCTACTACTAATCTAAATTGTAAGGCTGAATCACGAGGAACGGTTACTACTGTGGCCATTATTTTTCACCTCCTTTTTTTGAATCCCCGATCAGGTCGAGGACAGGTTTTAAATCAAGCGAAGCTAAGTGGTATATGCTATATTTTATCATACTTGACAAATTTAATCAAGTTTAAAGCGTCCTCTCTGATCTATATAGATAAAAGTGTATTTTCCTCTGATTTCCTTAGAAATGCTCCTTATTTTATACAAATAAAAAAAAGATCCTTCCAGGCAGAAGAAGGACCCCTTTATTTATCTATATATAAAATCATTATTTGTAGAATTAGTAAAATTAGTCTATGATAAGCATAAGAATTTATAGAGATATACTACAAGGGAAATTGGTGGTTAATTATCGAAACTTCACCTAGAGTCGTGCATAAACGAAGTAGTTCGCAAAACATACCAAGGGGGGGCAAAAATTATGAATAAATCAAAAGAAAAGCTCTTGCAAATGAACAAAAAAGTTTTGATCACCTACGCTACGAAGTCCGGGTCAACAGGTGAGATAGCAGAGGTCATCGGAAAAGAGCTTGGCAAATATGGTGCAGAGGTGAATGTACAACCAGTCACAAATGTAGATGACATTAACTTATATGATGCAGTGATCGTAGGTAGTCCCATTTTCTACGGGAAGGTGCTGTCAGGAGTTAGAAAGTTTCTGGCGAGGTATGAAGAAAGTTTGGCTCAAAAGCGAGTTGTTTATTTTCTCGCAGGTATGGAGATGCATCAGATTGCTGATGAACCTCTTCCAGTTCCAGTTTTTCTTGATCCAAGATTTGAGGATCAGCCAAGGCCAAAGAGTGAAATGGGTTTTTGGGAAAAGATGCATGCAGTATCTGCCTTTCTAAGTCCACTTATGAAAAAGGCACCGAAAGTCAAAGCCATTGGAGTCGGCTGCTTTAAAGGGAAATTAGACTTCGGGACATTGAGCGGATTTGGTTGGTTGATAATGAAGCTGATAGTGAAGTTCAGGAGGGAGGTCAATGAGGGAGATTTTCGTAACTGGGAAGCCATTAGAAACTGGTCTGCTAACATGTGTTTGGAGTTGCACAGCGAAATCGAAAATAAAAAGCAATCTTAAAAGTAGTTAATATGCCCCTTCGTTCGCACTATAGTCTAACAGCGGATAAAAGGGAAATCAATGATTTCCCCAAATCCCGACAAGTCGGGATTTCTTTTATCCACAAGTCGTTATATGAAATGGTGGTTTTCACCATTTTGATATAATTTCCCACCTAGAATATAATAATCATTAGAAAAATTTGAATAGGCCAGGCTTGTAAAATCGATTGTAAATAAGCTCTTTTCCTCTTTCCCCCGTTATTTTATTAAAATGATCTGTTAACCTGCTTTTATTGACTTCCTGGTAAATAACTACTGGCCATCTTATCCCCACGACCGCCCGCCAGGAGCTTTTTTTGCCAGGTATGTAATATTGCAATTGCCCTTTGATATTTTCTTAAATCCGTGATATATTTAATATGCAAGGAAAAGGTTTATTATTGCATTCCTTTTCTTTGTTGCTCTTTGGGGAATGTTATTTTTATAGCATTCCCTTCTTTTATTAATCGGTTTTTAACGATTTATCCGGCTATAAATTTATGGTCATACCCCTATTATTTGTAAAATTAATAAAAACAGTTTATGATGAGTATAAGAATCTATAAAAAATGCTACAAGGGAAATTAGTGGTTAATTTTCGAAACTTCACATAGATTCGTGTATAAAAGAAGTAGTTCGATTATTTTACGTTATTGGAAATTCAAAAATTATGTTAAATAAAATAATATTAATAATGATCATTATTTTTTTACTTGGAGGGAAAGCTATGGCTGAAAATCAAAACACATTGGAGTTAAATTCTGCTATGATGCGGAATACCTATAAAATCGAAGGAGATGGTTCTATGGGATCATGTTTTTTGATTGGAAAACCTCTTAAAAAAGACCCAACCAAGGCACACTATGTTTTAGTAACGGCTGCGCATGTATTTGAAAACATTAAGGGTGAGGAGGCAACAATTTATTTACGGAAAAAACAAAATGATAATTCATTCGTAAAGATTCCTTGGAAGATTAAAATACGACAAGGGAGTAACACTTTGTGGGTTAAAAATAAATCAGGAATTGATGTTGCTGTAATGTATGTTAAATTACCAAAAGACATTGATCATCAACTTTTACCTACAACTATGTTTGCTGACGATAAAATTTTAACTGATTTTGAAATTCATCCTGGTGATGAAATGTTCTGTTTAGGTTTTCCTTTCGGGGTTGAAGCAAACGAAGCAGGATTTCCTATTTTAAGGAGTGGCAAAGTTGCATCCTTTCCTCTTGTTCCCACACAAAAAAAGGGATCTTTTCTACTTGATTTTGAGGTTTTTAAAGGAAACAGTGGGGGGCCTGTTTATTTTGTTGAATCTAACAGAAATTATGCGGGAGGAACACATATTGGCAAGATTCAGTTTATTGTAGGGCTTGTTTCAAAAGATTTTAGCGTAACAGAAACTATTAAAAGTTTATATGAGACAAAACAACAAGTTCACCCCTTAGCATTGGCTGTTATAATTCACGCAACATACATATTGGAGACAATTAATCAGTTACCAGAATTAGAATAATTTTTTAACATCCGACAACACATAATTTGTGGTTCAAGTGCTTCCCGCTTTTGCCCAAATACCCTTCGGGTAATTCATAAAATCTTGATCATTATATGAAATAGCGGTTTTCACCATCTTAATATAATCCCTCACCTAGAAAATAATAATCATCCTACTTTTATTGAATTCCTGGTAAATAACTTCTGTCCATCTCATCTACCACTTTACCACGACCGCCCGCCAGGAGCTTTTTTTGCTAAGAAGTTGTAATTGAAAGTCTGCCAATACATAACAAGACTCTATCGGACATTCTACAAGAAATAATTTCGCATATATCTTATCCGATAAAGCTTTGTTATGTATAGCAAAAAAAGCATTATATTTTTAATCAGCAAAAAGCTTTTTTAGCCTGGTTAAAAATATAAAGGCGGGCTCAATCTGATACTTCTTATCATAGGGCTAAATTTCTATTTCTAATAATCGAATGCCTTTCCCCCCTTCCCTCCCTGTTCCTGCTCACTATACTTCCACGTTTAAATATTTTTTTATCTGGTGCCTCAGCATCTTATAATTTTTCGATAAAAAAATACTAAAACTATCCCAAGAGATTATAGGTGCGACAACGAGAGCGTTTATAGAAGACTCAGCACCGCAAAAAAATGCAGGCAAGCAATTAAGCACGAGAATTTTTTGCGGCATTAGCTTCTACAAACGCCAGGAGAAGAAAATTACAAAGAGGAGAAAAAAGATGATCCTTCCCTGGCGATAGGTGAAAACTACATAAAGAAAATATTTCTTTTCTTTAATATTTTATTTATGGATGTTTTTACTTATCGCCAATCGCACGGAATCAGGTAAATTTAGCCACCGAAAATGAAGGTAAAAAGCTCCTGCAATTATTCCCTCATTTACTTTTTATCTTGTTTTTACAGGGATAAGACTAATCCACCGGTCGCTAACTGCTACACATTTTATATCAGAATAAAGATATATAAGAAGGGGTGATTTTCCCTTCTTATATATCTTTTAAGCGTTCATCCTCTCTTTAGCATTACACGATAAAAATAATTCAATTTTTCTTTTCCCTAAATTTTAATTATTTTTTGAGTGTTATGCTTCTCTTTTCGCTTTTCTATTTCTGGTATTGCTTTTTGTAAAAGAGGGGTGATTTACTCCTGTTTATAAAAAGCAATACTCTTTCTCTCTCCCTGGCAATGCTCTCGCCGGGTAAATTACTATTTAACCGATGAGTGCATTGCTCTTTCTTTTTTTCCCTCTCACATTTTCTTCCCCTTCTCTTCTCCCCGCGATAGGTAAAAAAATCTTAAATCAAAAAGGGTTTTTCTTTTTGGTTTGAGGTATTTTTACCTATCGCTTAAACACAAAGAATCAAAAGGATATAGTCACCGAAAAAGAAGAAAAAATATATTTATGCCTTTAATTGTTTCTTGTTTTTTTCTTTTTTTTACGGGGAGAAGACTAAACCACGAGGGATAACAGATGCACGAAAAGGTTCGCAAACAGGGGCGGGGCAAGGGAGAGAGGATCTCGATAATGCCTTCGCTTATACTTGTAGAGTAGGAGGTGAATCGACCGCAGTTTTTCCTTCCCCCTTATACTTCCCCCCTAATGAATCATAGCCTAACCTTTTTTTTGCGGTGGCGAATAAAGCGAAGCAACAGCGGGGCATAAGAGCGTTACCTTCACCTGCGTTTATGCTTAGAAGCGTCCCCGCGAGCGTAGCTTTTGAGCCAAGGAGCAATAATAAAAAGAAGGGGGATAAGAGGGGGGTTTTAGGGGGGATTGAAGGGGGAAGGAAAACTACCCGCCCCGCGCGTGGTGTAGTTGTAAAATCAGAGATATCCGGAGTGGATTAAATTTACCAGGTAAATTAGATTAATTAGAGTGGCCAGAGTCGATAAGTCGCTATTAGGCGAAGAGGATTAAATTAGATCTAAAATTAAATATGAAATATTAGAGAAAAGTTGTCCTGGCATAACAATGACTAATGAGAAATAGAGAGAGATAGAGAGAGAAAGAGTGGGTCCTCAATTTGCCAGGCAAGAGATACTGAAAAAATATTTAAGCCTAATAAAATAAAAAACCGAAAGGAAAACACGTGTTAAATCTTTCGGTATAGCTATATTAAAAGGGAGTGTAATTTTAGCGAATCACACTCCCTTCTGTATTTATAATTATAACATTAAAAAAAGAAATATCGAGAGAAAATATCAATAATTTTTATCTTATTTCTAAAACATTCAAACATTAATTTGATTTCTATTCATATTTATGTATTCCTTCGTACTCTTTTATTCCCTGGATAGTAATTATCATTTTTCTGCCCGTAGTCCACTTTACCCAGTTTATCCTATCTAAATAGTCAGCGTTAAAATTTATTCTATTTTTTTTTAATCCTTCTAATTTGTTTATTTTATACACATTAAATCTTCCGCCCTCTTCGCCCTTCCCATCCTTTTTTTCTTTATAGGCAACTTCTAAAATAACATTTCTAATTTCATTGTCGGCCATTGTATCTTCTTTTGGGATTACCGAAAGAACCTCTGGATATTTTGTTTCATAATAAATTACTCCCATGATAGTAATTGCCACCTTTCCAATAATAACCCATTTTATTAAACCATCCTTCTCTAAATATCCAATATTAAAATCTATTCTATTTTTTTCTATTCCTTCCAGTCTGTTTAGTTTGCTTATTTCGTGAACAGTAAATCTTCCACCCGCTTCTATCATCCCGTCCTCTTTTGCTTTATTATAAGCGGCTTCTAAAATAGCATCTCTAATTTCATTATCTGTCATTATGTCCTCCTTTCTATTAATTGTATTTGATATAATAAAGTACAGTTTTTTGTCACATTTTAATCCTTCCGGATTTAATCAACTCTTTTATTATCTCTCTCCTCTTTTCTTCCAGGATACCCTCGAGCAATTTTAAAGTTGAGGAATTACCGAATTATTGACTTGTTACGCCTTCCCTATTTAAGAAAATGGGATGTGTCCCTAATTATTTCCCTAATTATTTCTCTCGTAATGTAAAATTCTTTTATTGAGAATCTGGAAAAGTATAATTCCATACTTCATGTATAAATCTTTCAATGTCTTTTTCATCAATTAATTCGAACATTATATCTTCTGAACTATCCATTAATCGATGAGTTTCATATTTATGATTAATGAAATTTCTATGCCAACGTAGTAATTCAATCAATAACTGTTCTTTTTTTGGACCATAAATGTTTTCCGAGATAATTTCATCTGATACGCCGTGGAAATACTTCTCCTTATAGTTTTTTTCAAATTCACATATTCTATTTTTTACTTCTGTAATAATCGGTTTCAAGTCATTTTTTAGACCCAAAACTCCCAAAAAACATAACTTTAACATTACTCTTGGCTCATCATAACCATAATCTTCTTTAATTTTTTCGATGCTGTTTTTTGCAATATCATATATAGATTCTACGCAATCTTTCAACAATTTTATTTTTTCAATCTCTATAATTGAATCATCATTTTTAATTTTTTTAAATAGTTTTAATCCGGTTTTAGTAACTGCTTCTATTAATTCGTTTAAATTAAGATTATTTGACTTTCTCGATGCTTTATCATATAAAACAAACCATGAAGGAAGATAGACAAAATATCCTAATATTTCTATTAATTTTTCTTGAGAACTTTTAAATTCTTTATCTTCAATTAAATCAATTAATAATGAATCTAAATCAAAAATAAGAAATCCTATATACGTATTCAAAATACTATCGCAATTTTTTATTTTTTCCGCCAAATCTCTTAAAAATCTATAAATTTTATCAAATAAGCCTACTATGTCTTTTCTATAAGATTCTTTTGTTTTTTCATCTTTTAATTCTTTATAGCTATGAACAATTTCATATACATGATTAATCATTTTTTCATATGGTTTAGTTAGAGCGAAACTTGTTAAAATATTGTTTGGTAAATAACCTTTTATCATCATTAGATAGATACTTACTGTAATAGTTTTAATATTTTCTAATGTTTTTTCAATGTATCTATCTGCATCTATTATTTGACATTTAAAAATTCTGGTTAAACTACCAAGGTACACATTTTGGCATTTATCAGTGATAGCAGTATTTTTTTCACTGATCCCAAACAATGCAATTGCTAACAAATCCTCATAAATAGTATTCAATGAAATCATTAATTTATTATCAAAAACTACTAAAATAAAATTATCTAATACCCGAATCCCTTGGAAAGCTACCTCCTGATTTTTTTCTCTAATCGAAAATTCGATTAAAAATTTAAAATAACCAATTATTTGACTAAAGATCGGATTTTTATTTTTTGTATTTAAAAATGTAATTTCTTTTGATTTATTAGCTAAAGAAATGAACATATCAAAGACATAAACTGCATTTTCTATTTTATTTTCTTTTATAAATTTTTTTTCAATATTATTTAACCTTTCAATATTTTCAGAAAGAAAAGATTGACTGTCGCTTTCTATCGCAAGAAAATTAATTTTTGATGGATAGGCTAGTGAACAATCTTTTCTCAAATCCAAATATTTTAATAAAATATTATTAATAGATTTAAGCCCTCTATTTGCAGTTTCTATTTCTTGTCTATCAGAAAGTTTCATGGTTATCTCAAATAAATTTTCTATTTGCCGATTAAGAATTGGCAAATGTAGAACTGGATATTTATTCCATTCAATTGCTTTAATTAATTCTTCCGATGAATCTTGATCCTTTAATTTAACAATTCTTACAAGTTCTGTAATATCCTTTTGAATATTATTAAGAAAATATATGGATTTATATTCTAAGAATTCTAAAGCCTTAATGGGATTTGCCTTTCTTCGCACATTTTCATATTGTTTATCGATTAGTACAAAAATTAATGCAATAAAAAAGAGGAAACAATAAATAATGACTTTTTTCATAGCGGTTGTAATAATAAATAAATCATTTTTAAATATTATTCCTGCAGTAAAAAATAATAAAGCTAATATAATTATTATGAAAAAAATAGATTTTTCTAACTTGTCATGAATATAAACTTCGTAAAATTGTGAAGAATACATATCTGAAGCATTTTGTAATACAAATATAGATAGAGCTAAGACAATTGCTAATACACCACCAATCATAACACCGATAGAATTAAAATTATCAGCTAATTTATTAAAAGGAAAATTTGGTAAGTCAATGGTTCCTATAATAATTTTTGCAAAAACCAAAGATATAACTAATATTATTATTCTTCTAAATAAACTAGAATGCTCTGATATTTTTCTTAGTAACCATCCATATCTTTTTCTAATACGAAATAATTCTATTTTATTTTTAAATTTCATATTCTTAAAAAATTTGTCCATATTATAAAAATAAGATTCTTTAGTTTTTTTAATCATCTACTTTCCCTTCATCCTCTGCAACTTTTGTGGAAAATAGAGCACATCCTATTTTTTCTATAGTTTAGCTTTCCCTTTTACGAGGTCTTCCTTTAGGACGTCTATCTATAATAATACCTAAAGCCTCAACCATCTGGTTAAAAATTCCTCAAGCCCATATGTTTTCAGATAAAAATTACCGGACTATTGACTTGGTATCCCTTTCCTATTTAAGAAAAAGGGATGTGTCTCTAATTATCTCCATCATCAGAAAACCTATACCATTATTTTCTCCTCTTCACTTCCTAAAGAGAGATAATAGGACATGAGTGCTAATTCTTAATTACTTCTCTTCACAATTTTTATCTCTTCTTCTGTTAATCCGTACAACTTATACACCCTTTCGTCAATTTCCTTATCAATCTCATCTTGATGATGTTTTAGCTCTTCTATTTGGTTGAGTAATTCTTGGCGTTTTTGTAAGATATTCTGGAGCTGAGCAGGAGATTTAGGAATTTGGATAAGGTCAATAACCTCAGAATTTGTTTTTCCTCGAAGAGTATCACCTAAAGACTCAAGATAAAGTTCTATGTAATTTGCTACATATTCATTTTTGCATTCAATATATGATTTCTTATCCAAAAAAACTTTAAGTTCCTCTCTTTTAATTCTTGGCTTACCAATTCTATCCCTTAGTTCAACTCTAATTCCAGGAATATCAGCTAAATCACCAAGAATAAAATCAAAATCTTCAAGTAGTTTTTGAATATCAGAGACTTTTGCCTCAAGGGTTGGGATATCTTTATTAATTTCTAAAATCTGGTCTACGAGATTTGCAAATTTTTGTTGGACTTTCGGCAAAGCGGGTCCAATAGGAATGTTCTTTACATCATTTACCAAAATTTTGGGAAACAGCCCCTTTTTCGCTTTCGGAGAGGTATTAAGATGATAAAAGGCGAATAAAGTAGAATTTATTATTGCCAAAATATACTTTAAATCATATTCCCCACCCGATTTGTTAATTACATTAATAATACTGGGATTATTATAATATTCCTTATCAGTGAAAGTAGCGTTGATTTTACCAGTTTCCTCACCTGTAATCTCACGAATTAAAATTCTTGGAGAAGTGAAAAATTCAGGTTTCCGAGGCGCTGCAAGCCAATTGCCGTAACTTATCCATTGTGTTCCATTCCACTTAAGATAATACCGTTTAACATCTCCTCCTCGTAACTCTTTTTTATAACTCTTATCCTTTTTGTATTTGGCATGCCAAATTCTATTTTTAATAGTCTCTGGAGAATGACCTCTATACTTATCGTATGGAATTAATCCTTGGCTAATTTGGGCAATTTTGCCGAGTTCCTCTACTCCTGAGTCTATCTTTACAATTATATTCGCTGTATTTGCTTTAAATCTAAACAGGTACAACCATTCTTTATCGTTATCCTTGAGTACCGATAATTTTCTCGTATTTCGAAGTTTAGCCACTAATGAGTGTTTTTTTGAATCCCTCACAGAAAAGAGCTTTAACCTCAGACTCGTTTCTTGTCATGGCATTCGTCTCTATTCTTAACAATAAAATGATATTTCTAACCTTGGGATCCAGAAAAACACTAATTTTTGAGAGATCTACTATTTGAGAGACACAAGAACTGTCTAACAGGTGCTGCCTAAATTTATTAGCATTTACATTTAGTATAAGAGTATTTGGGACAATATAGCCCAAATGACTTTTATCTTTTAACAATTCCATGCCTAAAGCAATAAAGTATTCAGAAATTTCATAATCTGCAACAAAAGGATATTTCTTACTGATTATTTTTTTACTTTCTGAGTCAAGAATATCCCCATATGGTGGATTTCCTACTACAAAGTCAAATCCGTCTTTAAATTCACCTTGCTTGAGTTTTATCCTTTTTACAATATCAGTATCGATTAAATACTCGCTTATTTCTCCGGGAAATAACCTTAACTCCACTTTTTCTTCAGGAATTCTTAAGGAATCTGTCTGGTAAATATTGAATTTATCCATTACAAAATCTGGATTATTTTTCTTGGCTTGATGAATAAGGTTTATTATTTGAAAGAATAGGTTTGTTTCTGCAAGATGACAGGCAAATGGATTAATATCAAAACCATAGATACTTTCCTGCAATTTTCTTAAGATAGTCTCTGCATTAAAGCCATGGTTTTTAAGTTTCTCTACAAAAATATTAGTTGCTCTTACTAAAAAACCTCCAGAACCGCAGGCTGGGTCAAGTAACTTTGTACCTTCAATCTCTGACTCTGGAGTGTAGTCTACTTCATCCAAGATGTAATCTATTACCTCTTCTGGAGTGTAGAACTCTCCCAATCGTTTCCTTTCCTCTCGATCGAGATACTTCTCATAAAGTTTCCCTAATACATCGCGGTTTACTTTATTAAAATTGTAAGGGTTAAAAGTAAATAACACTCGCAAGAGTATATCATTATCAATTTCATACCAATCAAAGATATCAATTTGAAAGAGATGCGGATAAAATTGGTTCATTATTTGATATGCTTCTTTAAGAAGGGCTTTATAATCTACCTGGCTAAATTTAATATACCCTCTATATTCTATGTATTTTTTTATCCCTCCATCAGATATCTTTCGTGAAATAATACCTTTATCCTCACATATACGGATAAGGAGGATACGGTTAAAGAAAACATACATTGTTTCTAAACAGAAAGCCTCTGGTGTAGTATTGGTAGAAGATGTTTTTTGCCAGGTTTCGAATGATTGAATAAATTTTTGTGCCCTTTCGTAGCGTTTACGGATTTTTAAAAATGTCCGTTCCTCATATTGTTTAATATGTTCTGAGCACTCTTGATATTCTCCTTTAAGATACTTAAACTTAGCGAGCACATCTTTCTTAACCTCTTCCATTCTTTCCTGAAGAGCAGAGAGGAAATTATTAAAATGTAATTCTTCAGAAATATCAAGCTGAGGTTCAGGATAAATATATTTTACATCAAGATATTGATTTTCCTTTTTTAAGGTCATCAAAATAGATAATTTTCTCCAATCTTCATCAATGAAGGCTCTGATTCCCTTTTCAATGAATTTTGTATAAATTTCTCTGAAATCAATCTTAACAAAAAGCCCCTTGCTTTTTTCTGCTATTCTATTCCATACCTCAAAAACAACGCCATTAGTTAGAACAGCGTATTTAGCACCGAGTTCATCAAAATATCCTGATAGGAGGCGTTGACGATGCTCAATAAATTCTGCTTGTGAGGCATTGCTTCTCAAGGCTTCAAGTGCAATAAGAGGACTACCTTCACGATTCTTAATCCAATTATCTATTGTGCCTGTAGAGAGAGTGGATTGAGGATTGAAGTCTTTATGCTTGTCATAATTTAATACATCAGTAAATAGAGGAATGATTATTTTTTCATAGACTACTGCTTCATCACCTTTTCGCTCTGTATTCAAATAGGAGAGATATTTCTTATTTTGATGCTCAAATTTCTCAAATACAGACATCATCTCTATAATGAAATCTGCATCAATTTTTGTTTTAAGTTTAATTTGTGCCATTATACACCCTTACAGTAAGTGATATTCTTTTCCTTCTCAGTTCTTTGCCCAATCCTTTAGACATTTATATGAACTCTTTTTACAGGTGAGGTTCGGAATTTCAACTAGGTATATGCGAAATCGCCTTTACTTTAGCCCATATAAGCCAAAAGACCACTCAAGGTGCCTAATCATAAGAGTATTGTGGTTGTTGCACCTTACCATTTATTTAAAAATTCTCTAATAGCATCTTCCGGAGATAAATTAAGATAAATTTCAGTAGTGGCCAACCGACCATGGCCTAAAAGAGATTGTGGGGAAGAAATTAAAATTTTAAAATTTATTATTCCTTCTCTCATCTTATTATCAATAACATTCATCAAAGAGTTAATTGTAACATCGATAACAGAACCAATCAATAATACGCGCTTGTTAAGCTTATTTAAGCCCGCTCCTATGTTAATTGCGCAAGTTGTTTTACCCACTCTGCCTTTTTGATTGATTAAAGCGATTATTTGTATGAGATTTCCTTTTTTTCTGGGCAGAAAACAATTCTTTGATATTTTTAAATCTATATCTTTTAAAATCTGGACTGTGCCAATTTAATACAACTTACCTTCCGGCAGCTTTCGCTGCTTTTTCAATCCAATCACCCAGATTTTCCCTTCCATTGTCATCAATCCAATCATGAGTTTTATAAATTTCTGACAAATATTCTTTTCTTCCATTTCTGTCAAAATATAAATTATCAAAATGAATAATTACGGTTGAAATTCCTCATCTGCAACATCCTTCCACTTATTAAATGGTATGATTATTTTTGTATCCTCAATTTTAAGAAGTTTATCACCTTGGATAGAATGTAAAATTGGTGTTCTAAGTGCATCACTGACAACATAAATGAAATATTTATCTCGTTTGTGTCGTAGGACTCTAAATTCATTTACAGTTAGAAATATATCATAAGAAGAATCACTTGTACCTTTTACTTCGATGAATCTCTCTTCGCTTCCAGATTTTGACTCTATATCATATCCTAACTTTTCAGATTCCCCCAATTCTTTTGGAACCATTTTTTTCTCAGTCTCGTATTTTAAAGCCGTTAAGACAGCTATTCGTTGAACTATTTTTTCTCCTTTACCAGCTTTCTTTTCGCTTTCAAGGATTTTATCCACACCTAACTCTTCAAAAAATTTACGCCATCTTCTTATCTCATCTTCAATATTATCTTCTATGAATTCTGGACTAACAAATTTCAGAGGGAAATCAAGTAATTTTCTTTCAGTCAAATTTTCAATATTATGTTCTGCGTTATATTCTTTGGAAAAAACAAGATTCTCCGGTTTTATCCAATCTCCTGTCTTGCTTTTAAGCGAAAGGAAATTGTATTCCTGAACGGATAAATACTTCGCCTCCCATAAGTTTTTTAGATGTTTAATTTTATCTACTTTTTCCGTTTCTGAAAGTTGTCCCCACTTTTCTGGTGTCAGTTCAATTGCTTCTTGCTCTTTTAGTGCTTTTTTTATATCATCCTCTGTCAAGTCTTTAATCACTTTAGTATCTGGAGGAGAATAATGGTATCTTTCTTCATTCAATTTTTTGATAAATTCCTTAAATTTTTCATCTTTAATTAAATCGGGGTGCACTATCTTGAACTTATCTTTTATCTGTTCCGGGATTTTAAACCTCCACGAATTTATGAAGCACTCATTGATTTTTGCTAGGCCATAATCTTCCGTTAATACGATTGGTTTATAGAAATCACGCATTCTATTCCAGAAACTATCATGTTCAACATTGTAGCGAGAGTAATGGTTATAAAAATATGTGTATGTATAATTACCTACAAACATAGAGAATAGTTTTTTAAACCATTCAATATCTTTTAATTCTGCTTTTCGTTTAAGTAATTCCTCACCTTCAGAGGAACTGATTAACCAGTAGATATCTTTTGGAATTCCTTTTACCTTTAAATTACTGTGTGGCTTACAGTGGTCGTGAAGCACCTTCCTATTTGGAAATATCACTTGTAAATCTTCCTCTGTGAATAATGTCCGAACTTCTTTTCCTATCTGGATTAATTCTTCTGCTTTTACTGAGGACCCATCATCTGCAATCAGAACAGGGCTGTTTTCAAGATATTCCCTTAAAGGTTCTTTAATATAATCTTCAAATAACTCATGTCCACCCTCAAGAGAATACAAGACTTCTGTTAAGTTCATTCTCCATTTCTCATGTTTTAAAAATGTAGGGATGCATTTGCCAATTATTAAACTATTTATCTCGTTCGCAAGCCAGTTATTCCATAGACATTTACGAGCAATTTCCCCTCTTCCAGGAGAAGTTAAAAAATCTGCTTGGATTAAGAAATTTAAACCGCTTGGGATTTCCTTCAAAGGCAAGAAGCTGAAAACGCCAATATGTGCAGTTCCTTCTCTTTCAACCACTAAATTGTCATCGTATCCTAACTTAAATGCTACCAATACCTCTCTCTTATCCACATTTTCTCTCTCCCATTCTTTCGTTACATAATCTTCTTTTACTTCTTTTGGCACCGTACAAGAAGAACGAAATATCACCCATCTATCTTCGTTTTTCAAAACATCATTTTCATGTTCTTGAATTTGATAGATTTCGTAATCTGAAGTTTGGGAAAGTTCAGATTTTATGATTTTTCTCTTTAAGTCTTGATTTGAGTCTGTTATTTCAATCGCCTTAATATTTCTTAAAAAAAGCAATATTCTGTCGCTTAAATGCTCTGGTTTGACCTCTTCCCTTAGTTTTTCAACTAACCTTATTTCTTTAAGAGGTAAATTGAATGCAGTTCTATATTTATCAGAAAATTCTATGTGTGGGTCATCTATCCATTGAGGTATAACTTGCCATGGTGTATGAGCGGTGTCATCCCAAGCGTTTTTATTGAACCTAAAAAGGAAATCTCCTGAGTATATTTCTGGACAATCAGAGATGAGAAATACAGCTTTGAATCCGACTCCCAAATAGCCAATGTAATCTTTTGCTGTTTTTGACGAACGCCCAACTTTACAAATGCTTTTTACATCATCTTCAGAAAATGGATCTCCATCGTTAAATATTCTTATAGAATCGGTCAATATTTCGATTTTTAAAGATTGACTCTTGGCATCATCGGCATTCTGTACAAATTCCATTAAAAAACTACCGTATCGCGGAAATGCTTTTTGTAATCTGTCTATTGCTCCTGAAAGAGAATCCAGTATAAATTCCTTATTTGATTTGAGCTGTTCAGTTTTTATATTTTCTATATATTCTTTTGGCCCTATCATCTCACTCACCTATTCCTGTTCCTGCGAGCGAATTGCGTATAACTTAAAATAATCGAACTACTTAGTTTATGTTTTCAAATCGGCATATTTTGCGAGATACGCCATTTGTGCCCGACTTACTGTATAAAAAATAGATATTTTTTACACAGCAAAGCTTAATTAAGACTTATTTATTTTAAAAGAGAAAAAGAACGAAGCAGCTATGATAGATATAATAATAATAGATCGAAGCTCTGCGTCCTTTTCAAATTTATACGCAATACTAGTATATTTATATTTTTCGCCATTCTTGTAAGCGGGATTTTGGCCAAGATTTTCACCTTGATATGTTTTAATATAGTGACCCCATCCTGGATCTTCAGTGTCTTCATACCAATAATATTTAATTTTTCCATAGTTGTAAATGGTTATACAAAGGATTATTACTAACGCCCAAAGTCCAATAATTTTAAAAGTTTTCACCAAAGCACCTCTTTTCTTTTTATTGAGCAACATTGCCTTAAACTACAGCCAATTCTTTATTCTTAACCTTATTGTCTTTATAGTGAGCTATCCCCTTATAAAGAGGATTTTCCAGTACATATTTAATGGTCCCAGCATACCACTTGCCGCCCTTTGTAGTAGGTGCGCTTTCCATTTAATTCCCGGGCTATTTCTCTTAATCCCATTCTCTTACGTATCAGGGGATGGTTCTTTGTTATACTTCAGACATCTATGTTTATTTTATTATATCACTATTAGGGAGTAAAAAATCTTTTTTAATTTTTCTATATCCTTTTTATAATACAACAAAACAATTATAAAATCCTTCTTTTTTTAAGATGTATTTCAAACTTTCTAGTATATAGTTCTTGGTATTTACCGATAAAGCGCTGAAAATCGGTTGCAGGTTGTTAGAAATAATAGAAAATAGCAAAAAACGGGTTGCGATAAATCGCGGAATATCGCGAAAAATGTCCTGATAAATTATGAAATATCAGGGATCAGGTTAGTATTGAAATAATAAATAAAAAATGAACTTATTTACTTTGAATTTCTATTTTAATGACCTATAATATTTAATGTTTGTAAATTTAATTCAGGTAGTAAATATTGAAAAAAGAAATTGAAGAATTAATCAAAGAGAGGGCTAATAATATTTACGAAAAATATTATTTTGATAATCCAGACTTTGCATTAAATGAAAAAATAAACGATAAAGCAAATATTGTCAATAAAATTTGCATTATCTTAAAAAAAACATTAATCACTCCTAAAAGGAAAAGATATTTAGATAAAAATTATATTTTATCTGCCCACGATACTTTTGGAGCCGATTCAAATATATTTTTCTCTCCAAATTTTGAAGAATCACTAAAATATCTCTCACCTTTAAACGCATTAGGTCTTTTTGAAGAAAAATATTTAGGTGATGTTAACAGTTTTTATGCTAATGAACACCTAATTTATCAAGAAGACAACGGGATTATTCCGTATTTTACAATAAAAGAATTATCTTGCTTATATAAAAATTTTGCTTTGTTTATTGAAGATAATAGTGAATCTTTATTAGAAACGGGCTGGCCTGATTACATTTTTACTGACAGTGCCTGGCTTTTTTGTAAATTAGCCCCGAACTATCCGATAGAAATACCGGCTTACATCAAAAACTTTAATAAATTAAAAAATCCAAGTAGTAACCCTTATTTTTTCTTGAAAAAATATTCTTTAAATAAAACCAATCAATTTAAAAAATGCAAACGTAAAACGGTGTCATTATCGAAAATACTATCTTATAAAGAACTTGGTTTTATTGAAGATATGAGGCATAAATTTTTATGCTTAAAAAAAACGATTTTAAAGGAAATTAATCAATATCTTTTTTTGAAAACCACCGATAAAGATAATTGGTTTAAAAATTGTGCAAGAATAATATTTAGCAGTTTTTCACAAAAAGATCTTCAAATTATAGCATCCATTGAAAAAAAATATAATAAAATTAAATTATTTACCCACACATTAAGTGGGGGCTTAATTGGGTTATCAAAAAATATTATCTTTTTATACGAAGAATGTAAATTTGAGAAAATGACCTTGGAAAAAAATACCATGAATTCAATTTTAAAAGGATCGAGATTTAATCATCAAGGAAAATTCAGCTCGTATTATCAATTAGCCCAATTTACAGAAGATGAGTATGAGAATAAACGCTTTAATAAAATGAAAAATGAATTAAATAATAAACTTGATAAAATTGAAAAAGAAATATTAAATAATAAACAATTTATATCTGATACTTTGGCCTATATTAAAAAAGAGTGTTTGCATGTAGTCTACTTATTAAAACAAAAATATTACCCCTTTGTAGATAATTTTATTAAAAGCCTTGAAGAAGGAGAAAGCTTTGAAATAGGTATACCATTTTTAAACCAATTGCCAGCCCCATCACAAAAAAGAATAACTCCATTAAAACTCCCATCCGGTACAAAGTGGGAACATATCACTATACAATTCCTGGATTATGATAAAGTGAAGATCCAGGCACCCGGCCATTTCACTAAGGTCGTCGATTACAGAAAAATGGGATTTGAAAACCAAAAGAATGGGAAACCAAATAAGCAATGGGAATTATTTTATGATCTTGCACGATATAGAGGAGATTTATCCTGGACAATAACCACTTATAGAAAAAAAGTTGACTCCCACCCCCTTTCCACCCCAAAGATAAGAAAACAGATTCAAAGGCTATCCGAATCATTAAAACAGTACTTCAACATCAACGAGCCTCCGTTTTACGATTATGTAAAATATGAGGCCTATAAAACCAAATTCTTTTTACTCCCCGATCCGCTCAATACTAAAAAACCTCTGTGACGTCACAGAGACCTCTTAAATTATTTTTCAAAATTAAAATCCTTTATTTATAAGGATCCTAGCCATTTTATTTCGCCCTGTGTGACATGTCACTAATTATATATAGAGGTGAAAATACATGGCGAAAAAAATTTCTTTCAAATATTCTAAAGATTTTTTAGATAGGACTATAGAAGTATGGCAGCCATACTTCCCTGCTCCCCTTTCTTTAGGGGATGCCAGGGAAATTGCGGATAACATGACTGCTTTGTTTAATTTTCTAATCAATCATGAGAAGAAATCGGATGGAATCAAATAACTGTTTTTCTTACAAATATTTTTTAAATAAAATGTCAGGAGGGTAAGTATTGAAAATTAAAAGTAGAATTTTTCATTTATGGGATAATCAAACGAAAAGAATCGTATCTGTTGAAGCAAGCAGGAGAGAGGGAAAGAACTGGATTTCTTTTTGCCCTTTTCATCCGGATAAAAACCGGCCTAACTTATATATTGACGAAGAAAAAGAAAAATATCACTGCTTTACCTGTAATAGAAACGGTTTTCTTTATAATCCGAAATACCGAAAATTAAAATATAGTTATCATAGAAATATTGCGACCACTTATAATTACAAAGATGAAAAGGGTAATTTGTTGTATCAGGTGGTCCGCTATAAACCTAAGGGATTCAGCCAGAGAAGACCTGACGGAAACAATGATTGGATCTGGAACATGAAAGGCGTCAATCCGGTACCCTATCACCTGCCTGAAATCATCCAGTCCATTGAACCGGTGATGATCGTAGAGGGAGAAAAAGACGTCGAAAACTTAAGAAGAATGGGTTTCACTGCGACCACCAGCCCGATGGGAGCCGGAAAATGGAGGGAGTCTTATAATAAATATCTAAAAGGTAAAGAAGTGATTCTTATCCCTGATCATGACCAGCCAGGATATCAGCATTGCCGGAATATCGGTCAATCTCTCTGGGGTATTGCCCGTAAAATCAAATGGCTGGAACTGCCGGGTTTAGAAGAGAAAGAAGATGTCAGCGACTGGATCGAAAAAGGCAATACCAAAGATAAGCTTTTGCAGTTAATCGAGGCAGCGCCTGATTTTATTCCGGAAAAATATGATGAAAGAAAAAGAACCGGAAAGTCAGCTCGTTCAATATTGAAAGACAGGACAAAATCTATTGTTCCTGATCTTATCCATTTAGTTGGAGAGGATGGCAGAACTAAATACCTTTTCTGTAAAAACGGACAATGGTTCATTGAAGAATATTTTATTAAAGATGGTAAAAGATATTCTCCTAAGCAAAATCTTCCTATTAAAATATTGGATGCAAATATTATTAATCGATCTTTAAAGATGGATATTACCAGACTTGCCACTGAAATTAATGCGTTTATTAAAAGTTATTTGGAGATGCCGCTTGATTCCG
>Ga0315549_1001807_pt1 | contig 21475 bp, 21 predicted proteins | sample SalMarSW160200MG_FD_203101 | JGI IMG/M metagenome (GOLD analysis project Ga0315549, IMG submission 203101) | Salt marsh sediment microbial communities from the Plum Island Ecosystem LTER, Massachusetts, United States - Salt Marsh Sediment SW1601-200 ... | reverse complement strand
GGCAGCGATGCTCCTCAGAATCTCGAACTCCCTCGGTGTAAGGCTTGCCAGGAGGTTATCAAGCTGCTGGCTCAGGGTAGCCAGGTCCTCAAATTCAACCAGGGCTTTTGAAGCCAGTCCCGGTATCAGCAGGGCTTCAATTATGGGATGGCTGCCCTGGGCCACTACCCTGATGATATCCAGCAGGTATTCGGGGTCGGAATCCTTGGTCAGGCAGGCGCTGGCGCCGCTCTTCATGGCCGCAAAGAGCAGTTCCTCGTCACTTTTTTCCATGGTCAGGATTACGGATACCGATGGCAGGCTGCGCTTGATGCGGCGGGTTATCTCGGGGCCGGTGTATTTGCCGTTTATCACGCTCAGGACGGCTATATTGGGCGGGTTGGCTTCAATGAGGATAAAGGCTTCTTCGTTGCTGGTGGTCTCGCCGGTAACCTCGAAATCATCCTCGCCCGAGAGTATGAAGTGGATGCCTTCTCGGAAGAGAACCTGGGGGTCTGAGAGAAAGATTTTTACCTTTTCCATATTCGTACTCTCCAGGCCGGTATAGTACTTTATTACTATATTACCGTTATTACTATATTACCATTTCAGGGTAACATAGATTCATAAAAAAGCATCTAAGAAAGGTAAAGATTTCATAAAGATGTCGTAAACTTTTGATAAAGAATGGCAGAAATGTATGTAGTGTAAAGTAAGCCATTTCTTTTAATTGGTTTTGAGGTTAAATCCATTATAGCCCGGTGCAAAATTACATAGTCCTGGCCTATCACCATTGGGAGGTGGGGAGTACATCCCGCCGGGTAGTATTTGGATGTAATGAGGGTGGCGGGCGGGAAAAGATAACTAAAGGGCGGGGCTTGAGGTCAGGCGATATTGGAGAAAAAACGATATTGAGACAGAGTGGATAAGGGGGCTGTTGTGAGACTGTCAGGTCATTAGCTGCCGCTCGGGCGGATAAACTTGTAACCAATGCCGTGCTCGGTAACAATAATGTTGGGCGATTCGGTATTGTCTTCGAGTTTCTGCCTGAGGTGCTGGATGTGCACGCGAAGCAGGTCTCTGGCGTCGACATAGGTGTCTCCCCAGACCTTGGTGAGCAGGCTTTCGTGAGACAGTATGCGGCCTTCGTTTCTGATGAGATAGTACAGAAGTTTTCTTTCCGTAGAGGTAAGCTTGACCAGGTTCCCATCCAGTAAGACTTCATTACGGTTAAAGTCAACGGATAGCCTACCGCTGGTAAAGGGGCGTTCTTCATTGGTTACGGGCAGTCCCTGGGCACGGCGCAAGACGGCCTGTACCCGCGCAATGAGCTCGATATGGCTGAAGGGCTTGGTAATATAGTCGTCGGCACCCAGTTCCAGGCCTCTGGCTACATCAGTATCTTCACCTCTAACCGTCAGCATCAGCACCGGCACATCGGAAAAGCGGCGTATCTCCCGCAGGACCTGGTAACCGTCAACATCCGGCAGGCCGATATCGAGGATAACAACGTCAGGGCTTTCGGTTTCGACAAGCTCCAGTCCCTTATTGCCATTGTCCGCTGAAATGACGGTGGTGCCGCTCCAGCGCAGTTGAAAACACAGGGAGACAACCTCAATAATTCCGGGGTCGTCCTCAATAACCAGAACCTTCATACTGCTCCTTAATGTCCCGTATCTTTAGCTTACAGTCCGCCGTGGCAGAGAGAAATAAAAGGTACTGCCTTTACCCGATTCGCTCTCTACCCATATTTTGCCTCCATGGAGCTCTACCACCTGCTTGGCCAAGGCAAGCCCCAGGCCAAGTCCCGGGTGGCGTTGCCGGTCAGAATCGAGTCGGCTGTAGGGTTTAAAAAGTCTGTCCTGCTCTTCTTTGGCAATGCCAATTCCGGTATCCTGCACCTCTATCACCATCCCGGTATCCTGCCTCTGCGCCCTCAGCGTGATAGTACCCCCTCTCGGGGTGAATTTGGTGGCGTTTGTCAGCAGGTTAAGCACCGCCTGCTCCAGCCTATGTCCGTCCCCATGAATTATCGGGAGGGAGGCGGGCAATTCCGTATTCAGACTTTGCCCTTTACCCTGGACCAGCGGGCTAACCTGCATACAGGTTCCCAGGAGCAGTGACTTCATATCTACCGGCTCCAGTTGCAGCTGGATTTTGCCGCTCCCTGTTTTAACGATGTCCATAAGTTCGGCAAGCCTTGTTTCCAGGGTGCCGGCGTTCTGGATGATGGTTTGAATGAGCCTCTGGTGTGACTCGTCGCCGGCGGTCTCAAGTTCCTCGGCCAGCAGGCCAGCCGCGGCGATAATGGAGGTCAATGGTGTCTTAAGTTCATGGCTGAGGGTATCAATAAACCTCAGCCATTCTTCTTCTTTCGTTTCCATAGCGGCAACTATACCAATACCTTCCCCTGTGGATAATGAATGCAGTTAAAATGTATCACTTTTCGTGTTACACATCAAGTTATAGAAGCTGAATATCAGCTTCAGGGTGAAAGGCGTGTGCCGCTACCGGTTATGCCGATTTTTCAGAGCTTTCCTCTTTGGCCATGCTTCTGGCGATACTCTTTATCAGGCTGAGTATGCCAATGATGGCACGCTGCACTTCCGCCGGTTCTTCGGCGAGCACCTTGGCTACATAGGGGTCCAGTTGCCGGGCGGTGTAACGTGAGCCGCTCTCCTCGGCGACCCCGGGCTGGGGTGAGAGAAAGCCTGCCAGAGTAAACAGTTCATCTTCGTCAAAGCCCAGGGGCCCGGCGATTTTTCGCAGGATACGGGCGGATGGGAAACGTTCTCCCCTTTCAATGCGTCCCAGGTGTGATGAAGAAACATGAGAAGCCTTGGCGAGTTCCTGTAGCGTCAGAGGAACCGTTATTCTCTGCTGCTTGAGTATTCGGCCTAAATCATTGTTACTGTAGTCCATGTCCACCATTATAATTTGCCAATTGGCAATTGTCAACACTTTTTCGGTAGGAATTTTTGGCAAATTGTCCAAATTTGCGAATTTTCCGTAGTAAACAAGGATTCTCTACGGTTGCGGCTTATCAACCAGATGCAGACAGAACCGCAAAAAGAGCTCCTTGACGCGCTCATGCGCCATTTATATAATAATGACGGCAATAAATACTTACCAGCCGGGCGAAAGCTGGGGGGCTTTTAGGCGGAAAGCCCATCTCGGCTTTTTTCGTGTGTTTGGGGGAAAGGTTGACGTAATGACCGTAAGTTATGATGTTATCATAGTTGGTGGCGGTCCGGCAGGCATCTTTGCAGCCCTGGAGCTGACACAGTTAGATAATTGCAGCATTCTGCTTATAGAGAAGGGTAAAGATATCAGTGAACGCCGGTGCCCGGTGCGGGATACCGATGGTTCCTGTATTCAGTGTTTGCCCTGCAATCTGGTCTGTGGTCTGGGTGGAGCGGGTGCTTTTAGCGATGGTAAGCTGGTGCTGTCTTCTCGGGTAGGGGGGAAGCTGGGCGATTATCTCGGTGAAGATACTCTCAACGGCCTGATTAAATACGTGGACGATTTGTATCTCAAATTCGGTGCCTCGGAATGTGTTTATGGCACAGGTAATGATACCGATGAGATTAGCCGGAAGGCCGGTCTGGCGGGACTGCGCCTGATACCAATGCCCGTCAGGCATATGGGTACCGAGAACTGCTATTCGGTGCTGAAGAATATGCAGGATTTTCTCACCCCCAGGATGGACTTCAGACTTGATACGATGGCTTCCAGGATACTGGTAGATAAGGGTGAGGTACGGGGTGTTGAAACAGAGGACGGGGACAGGTTCTATTGCCGTTACCTGGTTCTGGCGCCGGGCAGGGAGGGGGCTGACTGGTTATCCCGGGAGGCCGGCCGACTCAATCTGACCATACATAACAACCCTATTGATGTCGGTGTCAGGGTAGAGGTACCGGTAACGGTGATGGAAGAACTGACAAGCGTATTATATGAGGTCAAGCTGGAGTATATATCGAAGAGTTTTCATGACAGGATAAGGACATTCTGCATGTGTCCGGCCGGTGAAGTTATTATGGAGTCCACTGGCGGCAGTGACCCGGTGGTTACGGTCAACGGCCACAGTTACGCCGGCTGGAAGAGCGACAATACAAATTTTGCTTTACTGGTGAGCACTGATTTCACCAAGCCGTTTCACGAGCCGATTGCTTATGGGAAGTACCTGGCGAAGCTGGCCAATATTCTCGGCGGCGGGGTGCTGGTGCAGCGCCTGGGCGACCTTCTGGAAGGCCATCGTTCTACTCCGGAGCGAATTGAAAAGGGCCTGGTTAAGCCGACCTTGAAAAGCGCCGCCCCGGGCGACCTGAGTTTCGCCCTGCCCTACCGCCACCTCACGGGGCTGGTGGAAATGCTTCAGGCAATGGACAGGCTGATTCCGGGGGTGGCTTCGCCCGACACCCTGCTCTATGGAGTTGAGGTAAAGTTCTACTCCTCCCGACCGCAGCTGAGTTCGTGTCTGGAGACGGAGGTCGGCAACATGTTTGCTGTCGGTGACGGTACCGGCATCAGTCGGGGACTGGTACAGGCATCGGCGTCAGGCATGGTAGCGGCCTGCGAGATATTGAGAAGAGTGCAGCAGGGTTGAATTATCTCAATATGGGTATTACCTGTCTTGACAGAGCGGCTAGTGCCAATTAAAATGTAATGTAGTTGTTTTGTAAGTTGTACTCTTTACTCTTGAGTATGTTTGGGGGTTTAGGCCAGACTGGCTGGAGCCCCTATAATAATGATATAGAGAAAGATAACAAATTCGGAAGGGATGTGATGCTAGTTGGCTGAAGTATCGGCTGGTGATGAAGAGAGCTTTGACAGTTTGCTCAAGCGATTTAACCGGAAAGTGCAACAGGACGGTATTCTGGCTGAACTGCGCCGCCGGGAACACTATGAGAAACCCAGCATAAAGCGTAAACGTAAAAAGGCAGCCAAGAAGCGTGGTGCCGCCAGAGGCGTCAGAACGTTCCGGCGGTAGGAAATAACCGCTCAATTGAGAACCGAAAGGCAACGGTAGAGAAAAATACACTGGCAAGTCTTATATGAACCAGGAAGCGAACCTCAAACAGAGATTAACTGACGACATCAAGCAGGCGATAAAGGGCGGCGATACGGTGAAGCGTGACATCCTTCGATTGCTAATGTCGTCGGTGAAAAATGCAGAAATCACCAAGCGTGCCGACCTGGATGACGGCGATATACTGGGTATTATTGCCAAGGAAGTCAGGCAGCACCAGGAAAGCATCGAGTCGTTCAAGCAGGGTAACCGCCAGGACCTGGTGGCGAAAGAGGAGGCGGAAATGGCTATCCTGCAGGGGTATTTACCCCAGCAGATGACCCGCGAGGAGATAGTTGAAGCAGCACGTCAGGTTATAGGGGAGGTGGGGGCGCAGGGTCCCGGCGACAAAGGCAAGGTCATGAAGGAGTTGATGCCCAAACTGAAGGGTAAGGCGGATGGGAAAGAGATAAACGAGGTAGTGACGGAGCTATTGCAGCAGTAGTATCAGCTTGGTCTTTTACAGCAAAAGTTGGCTCCCATTGTTCTCTGTATTTATTCACTATCAGCAACTATTCAAGATCACTTAACAGGATTATATTCTGAATCTTCATTTCTCCGGATGTAAACCGGCTTATTATCTTCTGTGCTTTCTCGTTATCTCCGTCCTTAATGAGTTCTAATATTTTAAACAGCAGTGATAAAGCTTTGCTTTCCAAATCATTCTTGCCCCGGCGTATTCCATGCAACTCTGCTAATGCGCCGACAATTATGCACGCTAATAGTCCCCAGAAGAATGCCATATATACCTCCCCTTGATATATATTCTCTTCACAATTTAGCCTTTTTGAGCTCGCCTTGCAAATGCTTAATGCTGGTGCCGGTATCTATTACGGACCAGGGCAGCTTTTGAGCGGTATCCCATCTCTGGTTAACGTAATAGTCGATGTCCAGGTGGTGCTTTGATACTACCTTTCGCCAGCCGGATAGCGATACCTCTTCCATGTCAGCCAGTATCCCGGATACCTTGGCATCGCCGCGGGATAGAACCCCCTGAATCTGACTCCAGGCCGGGCTTTCTGCTTTGAGCTTGATTCCTTTTGCCGGCAGGCTGTTTCTGAGGAGGGAGAGGCGGCGATTCAATGTCTCAACAGGGGCCATGGGGAGCCACTGGAAGGGCGTGCCGGCCTTGGGTACGAAGGGCGCAACAGTAAGGGCGATACGGGTATTGCTCTGCCGCCTGTCAATTATGTCTTTGGCGGCAAGGGTCAGCCTGATGATGTCAAAGACATCATCATCAGTCTCCGAAGGCAGGCCGAGCATGAAGTAGAGCTTGAGCAGTCTTATATCTTGCCCGGCTACTTCATCTATCGCCTTTAGAATATCATCTTCGGAGATGTTCTTTTTTATGACCTGGCGCAGGCGTTGTGAGCCTGCCTCAGGGGCCAGAGCAATGGTTCGGGCTTTTCCGCTGGCCAGTTCCCTCAATACTATACGGGAAAGGGGTCTTATCCGTAGTGAGCTGATAGATAGCTCGGCTCCTATTTGTCGCAGGCTGATAAGCAGCTCTTCAATCCGGGGGTGGTCGGTAACCGCCGGCCCCACCAGTCCGATACGTTTTCTATACCGGAGTCCCAGCCTGGCCTGCTTGATTAGCCTGTCCACGGAACGGAAGCGCATAGGGGCGAAGGTGCTGTTTACCAGGCAAAAGCGACAACCCCAGTTGCAGCCCCGCTCCACCTCGATGAGGAATAAATCCCCCAGCTCGGTGTCCGGCGTAAATATTACCGAGGTGGTAGCAAAGTCGTCCAGGTTTTGCGCCCACTGGCGTGATACGGGGGACTCTATAGGAGAAGCGGGCACATAAACGCCGGGCAGGGCAGATAATATCTTGAGCAATTCGTCGCGTCGGCTACCGATACCCTCCGACAGCGCGGGGAGCATGTGGGGGAGAATCGCCTCGGCCTCACCGATGCACAGGCAATCAAAGAAGGGAGAAAGAGGCATGGGATTGGCAGTGACGCAGGGGCCACCGGCGATAACCAGGGGGTGTCTTTCATCGCGGTCGGCAGCATATAGGGGAATACCACTCACTTTAAGGATGGACAGGACGTTAAAATAGTCCAGCTCGTACGATACGGAAAAGGCAAGAACGGCAAAGTCGGTGAGCGGCCGCCTTGATTCTATGGATACAATCGGCAGATTTTTATCGCGGCGCTCTCTTTGCCAGAATACCCTTTCGCAGACAACATCATTATATCCGTTTAGCAGGTTGTAGACAGTATGAATTCCCAGGTTGGACATACCCAGATAGTAAGAGTTCGGGTAGATGAGGGCTATTGGAAGTCTTCCGCCCCAGTCCTTGATAATGGTGCCTTCTTCCCGGGGAAACCGTGCGGTGAATCGGGTCTTTGTTCCTCTGGATTTCCTGGCTTTATCCCTCATCAGCTCGGTCAGTTGCTGTTTATTTCCAGCAGTCCTTAAGGAACTTGGAGTTGATGGCTGCTATCCTGTCGGCGACGTTCCGTAATGGCCTTGAAGTGCCCTGCTTGCCGAACAGGGCAACCTCAACGTGTTTCCCGTTGTCCTTGACCGCCTGGACGGCGCCGGCAAAGTCGCTATCTCCGGCGACGAGAATAGCCACATCATAGTTGTTCTTGTAATTATGGGTTAACATATCGGTGGCCAGCTGTACATCGATACCTTTCTCATAGGGTGGTATATTAGGCCAGTTATTGTAGACCAGGCGTCCCAGACGTAGTTCGGTATAGGGTATAGCATCAATACCCGCGAAGAACGCCTGCTGCTGCTTGTAGCGCTCCGGCTCTTCCTTCTGTCCCACTTTGGCATTATAGTAGTAGATTCTTATTAACTGTCGTCTCCTCAGCAGTTTTTGGCAGAATTTTCCAGTATCAACGTCTGTCCTGCGGAAGTGGTTCTTAAGGGAATGGTACAGATTGCTTCCGTCAATAAATATCATCACCCTCTCCGCCATGTCTTGCCTCCTTTATCCCTGTAAACGGGATATATCTCTCAGTTTCATTATATAGTCTTTAAGGTGAGATTGCGAACCGTGGGGGGATTCTGTTGCGGGCGGCTGAATGCGAATGATATAATTGGCGAGTAAAATACCCGCTAAAAAATTCCCCAGGGGGTGTCAATGAAGCTAAGTCGTGAAGAAGTACTGCATATCGCCAGACTGGCACGGGTCGCGTTGACTGAGGCCGAGATTACCCGGTTCAGCGAGCAATTATCCAATCTGCTGGAGCACTTCGAAATATTGCAGGAGGTGGACACTGAGGATGTCCCGCCGACGGCACAGTCGGTGGCACTTAAGAGTGTCATGAGGGACGATGAGGTGGCTCCTTCTTTACCGCCGGACGATATCCTGGCAAATGCGCCGAAGCGGGAGGGAGACTGCTTCAGGGTCAGGGCGGTGCTTGAATGACAAATATGCAATTGACCATTCATGAGGCAAGCAGGCGGTTGAAGGAGAAACAAATATCTTCAACAGAGCTTGCTAAAGACTGCCTGGAGCGTATCCGGCAGGCTGAATCGAAGGTACATGCCCTGGTAACCGTTACCGATGAACTGGCGCTGGAGCAGGCGCGCCGGGCTGATGAGCTCATTGCGGCGGGCGATGCCGGTCCGCTGACGGGTATCCCGATAGTTATCAAGGACAATATGTGCACCAAAGGGGTACGGACAACGTGCTCTTCAAAGATGCTTGAGAACTTCGTGCCTCCCTATGACGCTACCGTGGTGGAGAAAATAAACGCGCAGAACATGGTAACGGTAGGCAAAGCCAATATGGACGAGTTCGCCATGGGTTCGTCGACGGAGAACTCAGCCTTGTTTCCTACCAGTAATCCCTGGGACCTGAGCCGCGTGCCCGGCGGCAGCAGCGGCGGTTCGGCGGTGGCGGTGGCGGCCGGAGAGACCGTTTGCGCCCTGGGTTCGGATACCGGGGGCAGTATCCGCCAGCCGGCGGGATTTTGCAGCGTGGTCGGCATGAAGCCTACCTACGGCCGGGTGAGCCGCTATGGGCTTGTAGCCTTCGCCAGCTCGCTCGACCAGATAGGGCCGCTGACGCAGGATGTGACCGATTGCGCTATATTGCTCAACATTATCGCCGGCGATGACAAACGCGATTCAACCTCGGTGCCCCAGCCGGTGCCCGACTATACTCAGTGCCTGAAAGCTGATTTGAAAGGACTCCGCCTCGGCGTACCCAAAGAGTATTTCGTCGAGGGGATGCAGGCCGAGGTGAACACGGCGATGCGGGCGGCTATCGGCAAGCTTGAAGAGCTTGGCGCTGAAGTGGAGGAGATATCTTTACCCCACACCCCTTATGCCCTGGCGGTCTATTATATTATCGCCCCCTCCGAGGCTTCGGCAAACCTGGCGCGCTATGACGGCGTGAAGTACGGCTACTCCTACGAGGCCAAAAGCATGTGGGAGTCGATGGAGAAGACGCGGGAGAACGGCTTCGGGCCGGAGGTCAAGCGGCGCATCATGCTGGGCACCTACGCCCTGTCCGCAGGCTACTACGACGCCTGGTACGTTAAAGCCCAGAAGGTGCGCACCCTGATAAGGCGGGAGTTCGACGAAGCTTTCAAGAAGTACGATGCCCTGGTGACCCCCACCTCACCCACCGTCCCCTTCAAGATTGGGGAAAAGATGGACGACCCGCTCCAGATGTACCTCAGCGATATCTGCACCCTGCCGGTAAATATCGCCGGTGTGCCGGGCATCTCTATACCGGCCGGCTTTGCCGACGGACTGCCCATCGGTATGCAGGTAATCGGCAAACCCTTCGGCGAAGAGACCATACTTAAAGTGGCCCACGCCTACGAGCAGGCCACCGAATGGCATAAGAGGCGGGCGGAGGTTTAGGTGATAGTCTGAGAGGGGAGAATTATATAGTACCCCCTCTGCCAGTTATTTTATTCTTTGCTAACTTCAGCCAGAAACTTACTGATGTGTGGCAATACGAGGTCGCTATGGTTCAGGGCTTCATGACCGATGCCTGGCAGGGAGAAGAAGGTTGCGTTCGGCATATGGTCGGCGCACTCCTTAGCCTTCGGATACCACGGGTCGGCCTCACCAGTAAAGATAAGGCAGGGTATAGTCACCTGGGGCAGGAATTCTTCAGCCTTTGGGATTACCCCTTGAAACGCACCTTGAAATGATGCCAATACAGCATGGGGATCAAGCGCCAGCATCTGGGTTCGACGCTCAGGTGGATACTGGTAGCCCATATTTTTCTCTACGGCAGCTACAAAGAACTCCATTGGCCGTTCGGGAGCCTCCTTTAAAGCCATCTCCAGGCCAACCTGAATTGCAGTCACGACGCTGCTATCCATCTCTTCCTGGCCTGTAAGGGGATATCTTGAACCTCCCAGAATCAAGGAACTAAAGCGTTCAGGAGCGTAGATAGGAATACGCCACCCTATAATACCTCCCCAAGAATAGCCGAAGTAGTGTGTTTTATCGATTTGAAGGTCATCTAGTACGGTGACCACGTCCTCTACCATTAGCTTGAGGTTATAAGCCGTAGCGTCATGCGGTTTGTCGCTGGCACCGCGACCCCGGGGGTCAATAAGGATAAGTCGGTAGTCTTTACTCAGTACTTGAGAATAGCCAAGGACTCGCCAGTCCTCCAGCGTTCCAGCTAAACCGGTCATAAGTGCCAGTGGTGGCCCTTGCCCTTCTAACTCATAATGGATGCGAACTCCTTGGTTAGTAACGTACGGCATGTTTTAACCTCCTTATCTTTTTCTTCTATTGTAGAACTATCCGTAATTATACATTTACAGTTAAATCTTTTACAATATTATTGGGTGCAGAAGCCCCTCTTACAGATACTTATTAATTTAATATCTTTTCCCGCCCACTGCCCTTAAGGAAGTGAGTAATTTATGGAAGTCGGCAGCCAGTGGTATAACCGAATCGCCACGGAGATAAGCCAGTACCAGGTCACGCTGGGGCAGAATGGCGCCAAGAAACACAAGCTCGACCTGCTCCTGCACGTCGCCAAGAGAGTTGATGACTTCTCCGCCACCTGTTCGGAATGCCAGACGCTCAAGCAGGACATCACCAATCTTGTGCAGGAGATGAGCATGCTAATACAGATGCCGAATAAAGAAGGCTTCAAAAGACATATTAAAGCTGTAAATGGCCTGGTCGAACACCTCAAAAAAGTCCACAAGCTGGTGGAAAAGGGGCATTATATGGGCATGGGCATCGGTATCGGCATGGCCATCGGGGCGGTAGCAGGTGGGTCACTGGGGGCTGTGTTTGACAATGCGGGCATCGGTACTGCTATAGGCATTGGCCTGGGTCTGGCTATCGGCGGTTATCTGGACAGGAAAGCCAAAGAGGAGGGGCGGGTAATTTAGGGGGTGGGTTTGGATTATATCACCGTAAAATGTTACTCAGGGCATACGTACGCAGAAGAGCCGCGCTCTTTTGAGTGGGAGGATGTGGAATATGAGGTTGAGAAAATCATAAGGGAATGGCGGGAACCGGGGGAAAGGCATTTTATGGTCAGGGTGGGTGGTAACAAATTGTTTCAAATCTGCTATAATGAAGCGAACGGACGGTGGTCGATAATCGGGTGAGGAGGTAAGGAGATGCTGAAGGATATTTTAAAGATACTGGAGAATGACGCCCGTACCACCACCAGACAGATAGCCACCATGACCGGCACAACCACTGCCGAAGTCACCAGGCTCGTTAAGCAGGCGGAGAAAGACCGGATTATACTGAAATACAAGACGGTGGTTAACTGGGACAGGGTGGAGGATGAGCAGGTCTGGGCATTGATAGAAGTCAAGGTGACGCCGGAGCCGGAAGCCGGTTTCGACTCTATAGCCGAGCGCATATCCCAGTTCCATCAGGTGCGTTCTGTCTACCTGGCTTCAGGGACGTATGATTTACTCCTCGTCGTCGTCGGTAAGTCCGAGCACATCATCGCCGACTTCGTATCGGAGAGCCTGGCCCATATCGAGGGTGTCCAGGGGACGGTTACACATTTTGTATTGAAACGCTACAAGGATGATGGTGAATTTCTTGAGGGAGGGGAGGCGGTTAAGCGGCAGCCGGTAATACTGTAGGCAGCCTTATAATCTCAGGAGTGTCATGTCTGTAAGGCAAGTCGGCAAGAGCCGACAAAAGCAGAAGTTTATCTCAAAGCGGGCGAGTAGCCTCTCGCCTTCGGGGATACGGAAGTTCTTTGACCTTCTGGCTTCCATGGAGGGGGTTATATCTCTGGGGGTGGGTGAGCCCGACTACGCCACACCCTGGCATATCAGCGAGGCGGCCGTACAGTCACTGGAGAGGGGCTACACGATGTATACCTCCAATTCGGGGATGCACGAACTGCGGCAGGAGACATCGCGGTACCTCAAGGAAATCTGTAATGTTGAGTATGAACCCTTCGGGGAGATACTGATTACCGTAGGCGTCAGCGAGGCACTCGACCTGGCAATGAGGGCGATAATTAATCCCGGGGATGAAGTTATTATGACCGACCCTCATTACGTTGCCTATGACTCCTGTGTTATCCTTGCCGGCGGCAAACCGGTGATGGTGCCAACCAGTGAGGAAAATAGCTTCGAGGTTGACGCCGCTGATATCGAGGCAAGGATTACCGGCAGGACGAAGGCTATACTGATTGGTTATCCGGCCAATCCTACCGGTGCGGTGATGAGCCGCGATAAGCTTCTGGCAATAGCTGAAGTAGCCCGGCGTCATGGACTGCTGGTTATTTCCGATGAAATTTACGCCAGGCTTGTTTATGGCGTGGAGCACACCTGCTTTTCCAGTCTGCCCGGCACCAAGGAGAGTACAATCCTGCTGAGCGGGTTCTCCAAGGCTTATGCCATGACCGGCTGGCGTGTCGGCTACGCCGCGGCGCCCAGGGAGATAATTACCGCCATGACCAGGATACACCAGTATACGATAATGAGCGCGCCCACCATGTCCCAGGTAGCTGCCATCGAGGCATTAAAAGCCGGCGAGCACAGCGTTCTGGAAATGGTCGAGGACTACAACCGGCGGCGTCTGGTCATCGTTAAGGGATTATGCGATATTGGCCTGAGCTGCTTTGAGCCGCGGGGGGCTTTCTATGCCTTCCCATCCATAGCTGTTACAGGCATGACCTCGGAGGAGTTTTCGGAGAAGCTGCTCCTGGACGAAAAGGTAGCGGTGGTGCCCGGCTCGGCCTTTGGTGAGTGCGGGGAGGGATATGTCCGCTGCTGCTACGCTACTTCGCTGGCCGATATAGAGGAAGCTTTGAACCGCATGGGGCGGTTTGTTAAAAAGTACAGGAAGTAGAGGGTTTTACTGCCACAATTTACTTATTTTAGCCGGCCCCGCACCCCGCGGGGCTTCTTTTTTCCCACCCGTGCCCGCCCTTGTGGCATCTGAGGGTGAGCCCGGGTTAAAAATCCCTCTCACTCTCCCTTTATTAAAGGGAGACGCCCCATTGTACAAGGAGGATTTTTGGAATGGGGAGAAGGTAAAAGTTTTCTTGTTCCTATTATTGTATAAATCTTTGCACACTGTCTAGAAATAGTAGTGCCAACCTCCGAAGATAATTACACCTAGGAATCCGATGCCAAGTATTGTAATGACTAATGGCAAAAGCCCAATATCAATAATGTCCAATTTTAAAAGCAGAAGAAGGATAATTCCAATAGTAGCCAGCCAACCAAAAATCGTGGCAATTCTACCTATCTTTTCATGACTCATATCCTCTTATCCATTTCAGTTTAGTAAGCCCTGCTATAAGACCGCTTGATAGATTCAATAATTATTTTACTTTACAGAGTTGGCTGAGTAAACAATCTACTATATCACCAGTATCATCTAATTTAATCTTGTAAACTTTCTCTTTTATCACTTGTCCATTTATGGCTGGATGTATTGTTTTAGCGGTTATTAGTGAGCCTATTTTGCCTACATATGCATTATTACTATGCTCAATGATTTCAACTTTATCACCAATTTTAAAAGTAACTGATTCTTCCATACTACACCTCCTTGAGTGAAATAGTAGCAGGAAGTAGTATCAAAAACAATTGTCCCTGCTCTAATCACTTGGGGTAGGGAAGTGGGGCAGTTTCCCGGCCCAAGCTGCTGATGATACGAGGGTGGTGGGTGGGAAAAGATAACACAGGAGGGGATGGGGGCAAGGTAGATAAAACTAAATTACCCCAGCCCCACCCTTTTCTTGACCTCGGTGAGGGTCTTTTCGGCGAGGGGGTGGGCCTTGGCGGCTCCTTCCGCCAGAATAGAGTCGATGTGGCCGGGCTCAGAGGTTAATTCGCGATAGCGTTCCTGGAGGGGGCGCAGTCCTTCTATGACTACCTCGGCAAGGGCTTTCTTGAGGTCGCTATAGCCCTTACCAGCAAAATGCGACTCAATATCCTTCTTTTTCTCGCCGGTAATTGTCTGGTAGATAGTCAGCAGGTTGAATATGCCGGGTCGGCTCTCGTCGAAGAGGATATCTTTCTGAGAGTCCGTGGTGGCTTTCATTATCTTGGAGCGTATCGTGTCCGGCGAATCGAGCAGGTTGATAGCATGGCCGGCGCCCATTTCGCTCCCGCTCATCTTTTTGGTGGGCTCATCGAGTCCCATAATACGTGCGCCGACATCGGGGATAAGGGGCTCCGGTAGCCGGAACGTTTCGCTGTATATGGAATTAAAACGCTGGGCCACGTCCTTCGCCAGCTCCACGTGCTGTTTCTGGTCCTCGCCCACCGGCACGACATCGGTCTGATAAAGCAGGATATCGGCGGCCATTAATGACGGATAATCGAAGAGGCCGACGCTTACCTGCTCCTTCTGTTTTTCCGCTTTTTCTTTAAACTGGGTCATGCGGTACATCCACCCCATCGGGATGAAGCAGTTGAGAATCCAGGCAAGCTCGCTGTGTTCGTGGACGTGCGACTGGATAAAGACAATCGACCGTTCGGGGTCGATGCCGGAGGACAGAAGCAGACCGGCGAACTCGCGTATTTTAGCTTTTAAGATTACGGGGTCCTGGGGTACGGTAATGGAGTGCAGGTCAACCACGCAGAAGACATTATCATAGTCATCCTGCATCGCCACCCAGTGCCTGATAGCTCCCAGGTAGCGGCCGATATGGACATCTCCGGTCGGCTGGATGCCGGAAAAAACGCGTTTTCTCATCGAGTCATCTTTCTCTTTAGTGTGTTTTAATATACTATAGCATACTATTGCCTTATTTCCCTGCCGAGCAGGTCGAACCAGGCCGTTGTCGCCACCGAAGGGTGCCACTTCTCCCAGATGGTAAAGGTGTAAACCGGGCCGACCGACAGGTCGTGACGAAGACCGATTTCACCCAGGTGCAGGGAGAGGCCCCATTTACCCTCCTTCACTTCAATATCTGAATCGGACGGCCACCATGCCACAGGGCTAACTTCTTCGTAAAGTTGCGCGTTGAGCAGAGTTCCATCCGAAAGCTGTGTCCGCCCCGAAAAAGCGATATCGCCGCACAGGTTGGTGCTGACCGACCTCAGGGTTATTTTCTCCTTTATATTTATAGTGTCGCTGTCTTCAGAGGGAATAATCAGCGGCGGGCCTATGGTATCGAAGAACGTCCCGTCTATGATTGATGGGTCATCCTTTACCCAGATTTTTAGAAAGTAATAGGAGCACGGCAGCAAATCCTCGGGCGCACCGTTTTTACCGAGTGGTACATCAATCGTCCATCTCCCGTTCTGGATCCGGAATTCACGGTCGGCAGGCCACCACGTGAGAAGTATATCATTTTCGTAAAACTGTGACTGTAGAATGGTGCCGTCGGGAAGCACCGAAGTGCCGGAAAATATTATCGGACCACCTCCGGCGCGAATGGAGATAGAATCAATCTTGTGGCTAAATTTGATAGCAGAGATATCGATTGGTTCTACATTGTCAGTCGGGGGTTTTTCAGTATCATCCGCAGGTGTGTTATCTATAGCGGCGCCGGTAATGATATCGCACCCGCTTAGCAGGCAGAATGCTATTACCAGCAACGTAATAATACTCGTGACGGGTATTTTCATCGGCTCTTACATCCGGTCCGGAGCGGTCATGCCCATCAGGTTGAGTGTCCTGCCCAGAACGGTCTTGGCCGCCTTCACAAGCTGGAGGCGCGCCTTAGTCAGTGCTTTGTCGTCAGAGACGACCCGGCACTGCTTGTAGAAGCTGTGAAAAACGGTGGCCAGGTCCTGCGCATAATAGGTAAGGTGGTGGGGTTCCAACGTTCTGGCTATGGTCTCTACAATTTCAGGTAAAAGCAGCATTTTACGTATCAGGGTCAGTTCGGGTTCGGTGGTCAGCAGGGATACGTCACCATCGCTGCTGTCAACTCCTCTTTCCCGGGCTACGCGCAGGATGCTGGCGATGCGCGCATGGGCGTACTGAACGTAATAAACGGGATTATCGGCGGACTGCTTTTTGGCCAGTTCCATATCAAAGTCCATCTGGCTGTCGGCGGTGCGGGACAAAAAGAAGAAGCGGCAGGCGTCGGCGCCTACCTCCTCGACTAACTCGCGTAGAGTGATAATATCCCCGCTGCGCTTGGAGACTCGTACCAGCTCGCCGCCGCGGCGTAATGTGACCATCTGCGATATTATCACCGTAAGCCGTTCCGGGTCTATTCCCAGGGCCCCGATGACAGCCTTCATCCGGGAAACATGGCCCATGTGGTCGGCTCCCCAGATATCGATAACGCTATCGAATTTACGCTCCAGGAACTTGTTATAGTGATAGGCGATATCGGTGGCGAAGTAGGTGGGCGTGCCGTCGGTGCGGACAACCACGTTGTCCTTGTCCTCGCCCAGGGCGGTGGATACGAACCAGGTGGCGCCTTCCTTTTCGGCAATATAGCCGCTTTTTTTCAGTATTGATAGCGCCATCTGGTAGTGTTCATTTTCATAAAGACTCTGCTCGCTGAACCAGACATCAAAGGTTACCCCCAGCATCTTAAGGTCGGTCCTTATCTGATTTATCATCTTCTCCATGCCGATTTGTCCCAGTTTTGAAATCAATTCGGCCTCTTCTAATTTACTGAGAGTATCGCCGTTCCCGGCTGTAATCTCACTGACCATATCCACCAGATAGCTGCTCAGGTAGCCGTCCGCGGGCATCTCGGCATCGATTCCCATGCCCTGCTGATAGCGGGCGTAGAGTGAGCGGCGAAAGGAGTCTATCTGGTTGCCGGCATCGTTGATATAGTACTCGCTTTCCACGTTATAACCGGCCGAGCTAAGGACATTGGCCAGGGTGCTGCCCAGGATTGCCCCGCGACCATGCCCCACGTGAAGCGGCCCGGTGGGGTTAACACTGACATACTCTATCTGCATCCGGCGCCCCTCACCAAGCTCGATATTACCGTAGACATCACCGCATGCCAGTATTGAATCCACCTGACGGCTGAGCCAGCTATTCTTAAGAGTGAAGTTGATGAACCCCGGCGGGGCGACGGTTACGCTGTCAATTTCAGCCGACGGCTTGATAAAGCCGGCTAGCTCGCTGGCAATGGACAGGGGACTGTCGCCAGCCGCCCGTGCCAGTTTCAGGCAGATGCTTGAGGCATAGTCGCCGTGCTCCGGGTTCTGGGGACGTTCGATGGTTACCTCGGGCAGAGTTATTGAGGGCAGCTTGCCCGATTCTTGAGCCTCGGCTACTGCCTTCTGTATTAAATCAGCGATTGTTTCCTTGAGCATCAATGTTCCGATTCCTGTCTCAGGAGATACATTAACGAAGAAATTATAGCATAATGCAGGTAAAAATGATAAAGAGGTGGTGTTGCGGGTGCTGTTTAACCTCCCCTTATCCCCCCGCCCCATTTTTCTTTTTCCCATACACTCCACCGCCCCTCTGGGATTTTTTATCCCACCCGTGCCCGCCCTCGTGGCATCGGCGGCTTAGCGCGCTAAAAATCCCTCTCTAACTCTCCCTTTGCTAAAGGGAGAGGATGATTGTACACATCCTTATATCAACCGTTTTAACCCAATCTGTCTCCCCCTTTGAAAAAGGGGGATTAAGGGGGATTTCCAGAGGGGGAGGGAAAAGGGAGAGGGGCGGAAGCACCTCTTAGACGCCCCTTTTTGTTATAGTTTAAAATCTTCAGGACCTGTGGGAGGTACGAAGTCTGGGTTTGTCCTATATTTCTCTCGTAAATCTTCACCGCCTGGTGGTGGGCCAAGGTCTGGCGTCCCAGCCATCTTCATATGAAGATACGAGTGCAATGCCATCAAAGTAACGATAACCCAGCAGTTTCCACTTCCACCCTCGAAATTCACCCACCATTGGCACTGTTCCCGTTCACATTCAGCATCGCTACGCGTTAAAATGCGCGCCAAAGGACAGGTAGCCATCTCACGACCCTTTCTTGGGTTTCAGCATTTTTTGAACCCTTCGCATTACCTTAGACTCAGGGTCTCTCTTAGCCCTTTTACCGAGGGATATCTCAATGCTCTTATTCCATTTGCCAGTCCTAGGATTGATTCCTTCAGTCATTCTTAACCTCCCGCGCTTACGGTTTCTTCTCTATTATATCACGATAGTCTACTTGATATTGAGGGCTAAGCAGCAGATGCCCCGAGGGCGGCAGGGTGGGAAAAGATATTAAAGAGGGTGGTGGGGATGGGTTCATAAAAATCGCTTTAAAACCATTTTGACATTAGTATGAAGAAGTGCTATTATTCATATTGACTTTTCTACAGGATAGTATTATAGTATTAGTAGAAATGAAGAGGGAATATACATAAAGTAATAATCGGTGATTAAGCCGGATAAAGCGGCTTGGTGCGAATCACCGGGCCGCTTTTGCTTATTATAAAGTACCTTAACAACTGAATACGGAGGGTCTAATATCAAGCCTGAAGCAGGTCAAGCAGTAAGGGCATACGGAGGATGCCTTGGCATCAAGGGCCGAAGAAGGGCGTGGCAAGACTGCGATAAGCCCCGGTGAGTTGTCTAGCAAGCCTAGCCGGGGATTCCCGAATGGGGCAACCCGTCCTTCCTAAAGAAGGACACCCCCGGCTGAACACATAGGCCGGGAGGAGGTAAGCGGGGGAAGTGAAACATCTCAGTACCCCGAGGAAAAGAGATTATTCCCTGAGTAGTGGCGAACGAAAGGGGAGCAGCCCAAACCCGGTAAGCCTAACGGCGTCAGGGCCTATGTTTATCGGGTGTTGTAAGGCAGGTAGGACCGAACCTGGAATAGGTCAAGGAGTTATCAACCAAACCCTAGTCAAAAGTCTCTGGAAAGGGCTACCATAGAGGGTGACAGTCCCGTAAACGAAAGGGGTAGGCTCCTTATCTGTCCTTGAGTACCACGGGACACGGGAAATCTTGTGGGAATCTACCCTGACCACAGGGTAAGGCTAAATACCCTTGATGACCGATAGTGAACAAGTACCGTGAGGGAAAGGTGAAAAGTACCCCAGGAGGGGAGTGAAATAGAACCTGAAACCGTATGCCTACAAGCAGTCAGAGTCCTTCACTTGTGAAGGATGATGGCGTGCCTATTGAAGAATGAGCCGGTGAGTTGATCTATGTGGCGGGTTAAGCAACTGGCGTTGCGGAGCCGCAGCGAAAGCGAGTCTTAATAGGGCGAATATGTCGCATGGATCAGACCCGAAGCCGGGTGAGCTACCCATGGCCAGGGTGAAGCTTCGATAAACTCGAAGTGGAGGCCCGAACCAGTCAACGTTGCAAAGTTGTTGGAGGAGCTGTGGGTAGAGGTGAAATGCCAACCGAACCCGGTGATAGCTGGTTCTCCCCGAAATGCATTGAGGTGCAGCCTCAGGTGTTTGTTAATGGCGGTAGGGCACTGGATGGACTAGGGAGCGAGAGCTTACCAACTCCAACCAAACCACGAATTCCATTAACCCAAAACCTGGGAGTGAGACTATGGGGGATAAGCTCCGTAGTCGAGAGGGAAACAGCCCAGACCATCAGCTAAGGTCCCCAAGAGCAGACTAAGTGGGAAAGGAAGTGAAATTGCCCAGACAGCCAGGAGGTTGGCTTAGAAGCAGCCATCCTTTAAAGAATGCGTAATAGCTCACTGGTTTAGTGGTTCTGCGCCGACAATCCAACGGGGCTGAAGTCTGCCACCGAAGCTATGGCTCTTCCTTCTTCGGAAGGAGGAGGGTAGGGGAGCGTTCCCCGAGCTGTGAAGCCGTCTCGTGAGGGATGGTGGAGCTACGGGAAGTGAGAATGCCGGCATGAGTAGCGCAAGATGTGCGAGAAACACATCCACCGAATACCTAAGGTTTCCTACGGAAGGTTAATCCGCGTAGGGTTAGTCGGGCCTAAGCCGAGGCCGAAAGGCGTAGGCGATGGACAACGGGTTATTATTCCCGTACCGTTCTTGTGGAGGTAAAGGAGGGACGCGGAAAGGTAGGCTGAGCATACCTAATGGACATGGTGTGTCTTCTACCCTAGGTGATGCCGGGGCAGGCAAATCCACCCCGGATATTTAGCTGAAGGTAGAGGGAAGTTGAGGAGAAATCCAAGGCGACTCGGCTGAACCTATGCCGCCAAGAAAAGCTTCGTTGCCGTTGAAGCAGGAGCGCCCGTACCGCAAACCGACTCTGGTAGGTAGGGATAAAAGTCCCAAGGTGCTCGAGAGAACCCTCGCTAAGGAACTCGGCAAATTTACCCTGTAACTTTGGGAAAAGGGGTGCCTAGTTTACTAGGCGGCACAGAATTGGCCCAAGCGACTGTTTAACAAAAACATAGGTCTCTGCAAAAGCGAAAGCTGAAGTATAGGGGCTGATACCTGCCCAGTGCTGGAAGGTTAAGGGGCGGTGTGAATCCTTCTTCGGAAGGAGGCAGCACCAAACTGAAGCCCCAGTGAACGGCGGCCGTAACTATAACGGTCCTAAGGTAGCGAAATTCCTTGTCGGGTAAGTTCCGACCCGCACGAATGGTGTAACGACTTGGGCGCTGTCTCAGCGAGGGACTCGGTGAAATTGAAATACCCGTGCAGATGCGGGTTACCCGCGACAGGACAAAAAGACCCCGTGGAGCTTTACTACAACTTGGCACTGGGTCTGAGTTCATCATGTGTAGAATAGGTGGGAGGCTTTGAAGCTCCGGCGCCAGCCGGGGTGGAGCCATCGTTGAAATACCACTCTTGGTGAGTTTAGCCTCTAACCCCTGAGCAAGCAGGGGGACAGTGTCTGGTGGGTAGTTTGACTGGGGCGGTCGCCTCCTAAAGTGTAACGGAGGCGTCCAAAGGTCCCCTCAGGGTGGATGGAAACCACCTATAGAGTGCATTGGCATAAGGGGGCTTGACTGTAAGACATACAAGTCGAGCAGATGCGAAAGCAGGGCAAAGTGATCCTACGGTTCCGAGTGGAAGGGCCGTGGCTTAACGGATAAAAGCTACCCCGGGGATAACAGGCTTATCTTCCCCAAGAGTTCACATCGACGGGAAGGTTTGGCACCTCGATGTCG
>Ga0315549_1001803_pt1 | contig 21514 bp, 15 predicted proteins | sample SalMarSW160200MG_FD_203101 | JGI IMG/M metagenome (GOLD analysis project Ga0315549, IMG submission 203101) | Salt marsh sediment microbial communities from the Plum Island Ecosystem LTER, Massachusetts, United States - Salt Marsh Sediment SW1601-200 ... | reverse complement strand
TGACTGCTGGTCTCGCCGCAGGTGGTGGTGCTACCGCAATTGCTGCTGGAGCTGGTGGCGGTGGCGGTGGAGACGATTCACGTAGTCCGTCTGGTCTATAATTGTTGATTTCTTAAGGTTCTGGACCTTATTCACGTCCCTAAGAACTGCGTTATAGAGACGGCAGCTGTAAAATTAGTATAAGTAGTATATGCTGGATGCCGGAAAGTGTGACTTTGTATAGGGTGAGGTGTTTATTGAGTTCAAAGACTTGTAGAGGTTATTTGCTGTTGACTTTGAGGATACATCACCCACATCAGATTTCGCTCAAAGTCAAGGACTATTACTGTATCTTGAAAATACTGCATTCCCAGCAGCCCCTCGCAGTTTTCTAAAAGTGGGCTATCTTCTGGAAAAATTGATACCTTGGCGTTTTTAACCGGTCTGTTTCCGACGTTAAGTTTGGTACTAATGCCTTGTTTGCATTCCAACAAGCCGATATATGGGTACAGCTCTTTTCCTTGTTTGAATTTTACGCTCTGAATTTTCTGTTGAATGCGTTCCCATAATTCTTCCTGAATGGCAAGTCCCTTTCCGCTGCCGGTATCAAGCTGTAATTCAACCTCCTCACCGGCAATAGGAATTGTTACAAAAAGATATGTGTTACCGCCCAGGAATTCTTCGATTCTGAATGAATATTTCGACCATAGTTTCAGCTCTCTGGGTTCGAACACCTTTTTCGCTGAAAACTCCACTTCCTTTCTTATATTATTAAACACGACATATTTAAATTCCTGCAAGGTTGGCAATCCTAATATGATAGATTTGTCTTTGGCGACCGGCATTCCACAAAACTGGAGTTCTGCATGTTGCCGTTGATAAAAACATGGCCAATTGAGCAGCGTTATTTCTCCCATGTTCAATTCAGGAAGATGGCAAGTGCCCCAACCGGCTGATTTGTTCGTTGTTCTAAAGGGACGAGTCACAAGATTGTTTTCATTGATATGAGTATCGTTAACAAATAATGCTACCGATGCTCCTGTATCAAGGATAATTGGATATTTATTTCCGTTTCCCAATTTGCCTTCAATTACAACTGGATGGTTTTTGGAATGAGAAGGATGATATTTAACACGGCATATATTACCGTATTTTATATCCTTATCTTTGTCTTTTATTGAATTATTTTCTATTACGGTTGTTTCTGTCTTGGATTGATAATTATTGCTATTTACAACCGCCATCTGACATCCAGCAATTAGAGATAAGAAAATGATTGAAATAGTCTTAAATGACCAGTCGATTTGATTTTTTCTTTTCATCGAAATCACCCTTCTCCTGAACACTCTTTTTTAAGTGTGGCTTTTGATTATTCCGAGCCACTTCCTCCATGTGTTACAAGTGCCTAAATTCACCCTCTGTGAAGTGACAACCCCATGATGTTGAAATATTTTAGCATTTCTATTTTGTTAAGTCAAGTATTTTCATGTCAGATTGGATAAGGTGATAATTTGTAGATACAAGCTATACGTACATCAAATATTAATTGAATTTTGTTTTGAGCTTATTAAAGTAATAATGCAGAATTTCTAGGACTCTAGAGAAGGTAAATGAATGCTTTAAAAATTTTGACCTAATATTACCTATAAAGTTAAGTCTTTGAATACTAAAAAGGGCATACTAAATTTTGACGATAAACAAGGAATTGCCAATAATAATGTGTATTTCAGTAATAATAATGCGGATATAAGAATCTATTTTTGTTGTTAAAAGTTAAAAAGATAATAAATCTGAAGGTTAAAAAGGCCAATAAAATTAATCTTCTGGTCGCATTCAAGCCGATAGGGAAATTCAGAATTAAAAAAAGTATCTAATTGGGGTTGGTAAGTGAGGAGAAAACTGGTGAAAAAGCAGTAGATTATGTGCAGATATTATCAAATTGTAATTACTGTAACAATATGTCTTTTTTGTGTTAGTGGTTGTGGTCCAACCTTATCAACTCCGGAGCAGATAACAGCATTTGAAAGTGCCGGGACAAACGAGTCAAAAATAAATGTTAACAGCATAACAAATGCAGGAAAACATGTTGGTCCATATCAGGTTGTTTCCGGTGACATATTAGAATTTCAGATGTCAACTGAATTAAGAGTTATTTCATCTGATTTAACAAAATTGATAAGGACATCATACAGCTATAAAGAGGTTGACCCATATTTGGTTCGCGTTACAAAAAATGGGGAAATAACGCTACCGATTGTTGGACAGATACCAGTTGCTGATAAAACACTAGCTCAGATAGAATCTTTAGTTTTATGTGCTTATTATCCTAAATATGTTGTAAATTCTCCTATGGTGGTCTGTGAAGTTAAGAAGTACCAGGGCGAAAACGAGAGGGTATTGACCGTTTTAGGGCTTGTAAACAAACCTGGTGCTTTCCCATATCCGCCAGATGTTCAATATAACTTGATGGAAGCACTGGCCTTTGCCGGTGGATTCGATATGGTTGCGGATCCTCGCTATTTGAAAATCTATAGACAGGATGCTTCTGGGAAGATTGTATCTGTCAGTTTGAAGGTTGACAATAAGACAATGGCAAAAGCATACAATGTCATGATAAAACCAGGTGATGTCTTATACGTTAGTCATACACCACATACACGCATCAACAGATTTTTGTCTGATATATTTCATCTTTCGGTGGGAGCAGATGCTCGCTATCCAGGATATTAAGATTATTTATTAAAAGTAGAAATATGGATAACAACGTAATTGAAAATGGACATTCAAATTTAAGGATAGTGGAGAATGATGGCCTGTCACAGGGTGACTTTTTACAGATAGTTCTGCACCATCGGTGGACTATAATATCCACTACCATATTGTTTTTAGTCGCCGCTTTTATTTACATTTTGAAGGCTACACCAATATATACAAGCACGTCGAGATTGTACGTTGAACAAACCGGTCCAAGAATAATCAATGAATATGAAGGGATTATGACACGGTCAACGAACTATCTTTACACCCAGGCCGAATTGATAAAATCAACTCCTATAGTTGCTGAAGTAGCTGACAACGCTGAGTTAAAAAAGCTGAAAATATTTGAGAATATGGATAACGTAGTTGCCTTTCTCAAAGGGAGTTTGAATGTTAGTGTCGGCAAAAAGGATGATATCATTACGGTATCATTTGACTCAGCATATCCTGAAGAGGCCGCACAAGTAGTAAACGAAGTAGTGAATTCCTATATTAGATATCATTCCGTTCGCAAGCGAACTACTGTCTCGGAAGTGCTGCGCATCCTACAGAAGGAAAAGGTGAAACGTGATAAGGAATTGTCACAAAAATTTCAGCAGATGTTGGAATTTACTCGAAAGAACGGAGTTGTCTCCTTTGATAATAAAGGTGGGCACATCGTTTTTGATAGATTGTCTAAATTGTCCAGTTCACTAACAGAGGCGCAATTGTCAACTGTCAACGCAAAAGCTGATTTTGAGGCGGCAAAGAGCATGGAGAATGAACCGGAAAAAATAAAACAATTCGCTGCTGCTTTGCCTGCTGCGGGTGTCCGTGTATTTGTCAATGACATGGAAACTCAGTTGCAAACCGAACTGAAAGAGGCAGAAGTCGAGTTGCAAAACGCAAAATACTATTGTACAGAAGACCATCCGTCTATTCAGGCAATACATACCAGGATTGACCATATCAAACAACAGCTTGAGAAAAAAACGAGAGGATTTGCTGATGCCTATATAGAAGTTATGCGGCTAAAATGGATAACTGCAAAGCAGAGAGAAGATGAACTACAAACATCTTTTAACGAGCAACGTCGAGCAGCACAGGATTTGGGTATTCAGGCTGCAGAGTATTCCTCGCTCCAGTCGGAATTACGGCGGCTTGAAAGACTTTGTGAAATTCTTGATGACCGCATTAAGGAACTTAATGTTACAGAGGATGTGGGCGCATTGAATATCAGCATACTGGAAGCTGCACGTCCTGCAGATAGGCCATCGAAGCCACAAAAGACCAAGATAATGGCGATGGCGCTCGCCATAGGATTTTTGCTTGGCGGCGGCTTGGCCCTACTTCGCGACTGGCTGGATTATCGATTGCGAACCGCCGACGAAATATCGGCTATCCTTGGTGTTCCGGTCCTTGGTGTAGTGCCGAGGATGACGGATGAGCAGAGGATTATTGTAACCCACGGTCAGAAGGTCTGGCTAAAGCTTAAGACTACCGTTACTGAGGTCTGTCGGAATGTACGTATCGCAGTAGTCTCCGTGATACCTAAGCGAAAAAAGAAGCCCGAAAAGCAAACTCTTATGGCCCGTGCCGCAGCCTATCGAGCATTGCGTACCAGCGTACTTTGCGGCATACCAAGGAGCAAAATGAAGGCTGGCGTTACCAACATACCCGGATTGCGTGGTGACAAGACCATATCGGAAAACCAAAGCATCATAGCCCGTGGCCAAAAAGTGCACTTAGAGCCTAAGTCTGTTGTGGCAGAGGCTTATCGAACGATACGTACAGCTGTATTTTTCGGCGCACCCAAGGGTGAAGCAAAGACCATCCTTGTTACTTCACCGGCCGCAGGTGATGGTAAGAGTACTCTCGTGAGTAACTTGGCTATTGCGATGGCAAAGGCTGGGCAAAAAACACTCGTTATTGATGGAGATTTTCGCAGACCCGTGCAGCATAAGATTTTCGAAATTAGTGAGGAAAAAGGGCTTTCGAGCGTACTTGCTGGGAAGTGTACTTTAGAAGAAGCAATTCAACCACGATTAGTTAAGGGGCTTGATATCCTGTCTTGCGGGCCGGAGGTGCCCAATCCATCCGAGTTACTTAACAGTGACACATTTGTCGAAATATTAAATGGCCTTTCTAAGCAATATGACCGTATCATTGTAGATTCACCGCCGGTGGGTCCGGTTGCAGACAGCCAGATTCTTGCGGCGATTTGTGATGTAGCCTTGTTGGTTTTGAGGGCAGAAAAATCTACGAGGAAACACAGCCAGCAGGCAAGGGACAGTCTGTTAAGTGTCGGAGGACATTTACTTGGTGCAGTTGTAAATGATGTTTCGCGAAAACACGGCCGATATGGTTACTACTCCGGTTACGGATATTACGGTGGTTATGGTCACTATGGCTATTCCGGATACTACGGTGATAGAAAAAAGAAAACAGGGTAAGAGTAATACGTTATATATCTGAACGAAGCTATGGGGGCGTTATTTTGGGGGAGTTTGGCTTAACTAAATATGATAGATTCGGTTAATGAAAACCTGATTGGGATAAAAAGAACTTGGCCAGAGAGATTTGACCAAGAAAAATATGTTGATATTCACTGCCATTGTCTCGCTTGTGTTGATGATGGACCAGCTACAACTAACGAGGCGCTGGCCTTGTGTCGGGGGCTGGTTAACGACTGCATAGCCAACGTTATAGCAACACCCCATCAGCTTGGTCGATTCAGTGACTGCAACGAGGCCGCACAGATAAGAGAGGCGGTTTTTATTCTTAATGAAGAGTTGAAAAGTAACAATATTGCTCTGACTATAATGCCCGGTGGCGATGTTCGCGTGGACGAAAGAATATGTCAACTGCTTGAAAACGATAAGATATTAACTCTTGCAGATGGAGGCAGGTATATCCTTCTGGAACTTCCACACCAAGTTTTCATAGATATCGAACCGCTACTTGTCGAATTGGCCTGTTTAGGCGTTCAGGCTGTAATATCACATCCCGAACGACATCCTGTTCTTGCAAAACAACCAAAGATATTACTCAAGTGGCTGGCGCATTCAGCCCACCTGCAGGTAACAGCTGCAAGTTTGCTTGGTGATTTTGGAGTTGTGGCCCAGAGTGCGGCATGGCGTTTTTTAAGCTCAGGCTGGGTCTCGTTTGTAGCAACGGATTCCCATAATTTAGACAGTCGCAGGCCACGGATGAAAGATGCTTTTGAGCATATCAGTATTAGACTTGGAGAGACAGTTGCCAGGCTGGTTTGTATTGAGAATCCGTTGAGAGTGTTAGAAGGTCAAGATATAAAATCTGCTTGTCTTGTAGGCACAAGGAAGTGTAGTGATGAGAGAGTCACGAGTGGTTCTTGACAATTTGGAAGTTCCTTCAAGTAGGTTCGACACTGCCATCGAATGGCTACTTATAAGCCTTTTGGCCTTTATGCCTTTTGCTTTTGGGGTTGTGCACGCATGGAGCGAAGAGATTGTCATTGCCCTGTCAGGTGGTATTGTTGTATTCTTCCTGCTTAAACTTGTATTCCATCCAGGTCAGGGCTTAATTTGGACCTGGGGCTACGTGCCAGTCGGTTTATTTTTTCTTATCGCGATGCTTCAGCTTGTTTCATTACCTACTTGGCTGGTCAATATCATTTCGCCAAATACAGTGGCGGTAAGAAAAGAGCTATTAGGTGATTTGCCCAACGCTCATATACTGCTTAAGTCAATGCCTCTTAGTTTCTATCCATATGCAACAAAACATGACCTGCGGCTGCTGCTGGCGGTTGCAGGGGTGTTTGTTGTTGTTCTTAACGTCTTTCGTCGGCCGGACCAGATAAAGCGCCTTTTAATAGCTATAGCGGTAATCGGTGGTTTCATAGCCTTGCTTACTCTGGCCCAGAATCTTTTTGGAAACAGCAAAATCTACTGGTTCATATCTTCCAAAAACAGCAAGGGCTATTCAGGTCCGTTCGTTAACCATAGCAACTACGGTCAGTTTATGAATTTATCAATTGGTGCAGCCTTTGGTTTGCTCATGGTGAAAATATGTGAGGCTTTTATAGACAGGAAGATAACGATGCCAGTTATCTTCGAATACTTAAGCTCAGGTTCGGCAAAGCTCTTGTGGCTGCTCGTTGCAATAATGGGTATTGGTACGGCAACGGTTTTTCTCTCTCTGTCTCGGGGTGGTATGGTCAGCATGCTTATTGCAATAATCTTTACCGCATTGCTGATTGCTTCAAAACGGTCTATTAAGAGCCATAGCTGGATAATGGTTGTTATGGCACTTATCGCATTTACATGTGTTCTATATATAGGTTTCGATGCTGTCTATTACCGTTTGGCAACTCTCAGAGATTTCCATGAAGCTGAAGCTGGGCGCATGCAAATACTTAAAGATATAGCTGTTGCATGGACTAAATTCCCAGTATTTGGAACAGGACTCGGAACACATTCGGTGGTTTACCCAATGTTCGATCGCTCGACAATAACCGAATTAGCCGAGCATGCAGAAAACGAATATGCTCAGGTTGCAGAGGAGATGGGCCTAATCGGCCTTGGAGTGTTAATAATCTTTGGACTGATAGTCTGGTCGAACTATTTGAGAAACGTTCGGAATACTAACTTGCCAATTTGTTTGGCGGCGTATGGGCTTGGATTTGGTATTTTAGCGATACTGATTCACAGTCTGTCCGATTTTGGCCAGCATCTTCCAGCAAATGCCGTTTTATCTGCAATATTCTGCGCTCTTATGTTAGGTTTAGCGCAGCAAAGAGAACGCAAACGAATATTGAATAGTGGGCACCGAATGTCGAGCACCAAATCCCCTGAAGGAAATTTCGAGATTCGTCATTCAAGATTCGTTGCTCGACCGATTGTCCTTCTTGTTGTATCAGGGATTTGGATATGGGCACTTATCGGCGCTAATAATTTCCGTATTGCTGAAGCTCATTGGGCAAAGGCCATTGATATAGAAAAAAATCTTGTAGATAGAGACTGGCAGGGAACAGACGCCGAGTATGCGGATTTAATTTCTAATGCTGAGATGGCATTGGACTATCAGCCGGAGAATGTGAGATATAGGCATTGGCTTAGTGTTTATCGTTGGCGGTCAATCAGCCGAACAGCAGACCCTAATATCAGAGAACCTGTCATTTCTGAGAATTCAACGCCGATGGTTCTTAATATCATTGACGAGTTGCACAGAGCATGTACACTGTGCCCGACATACGGACCAAGCTATAGCTTAGTAGGTCAAATCAAAAAGTTTATCCTCAAAGACGACTCCGGTGGTGAGGGGGTAAGAAAAGGTTATCGTCTTGCACCATGTGATCCAATAGCATGTTTTGTCGCTGGCTACCTTGATGTTTCGGAGGGAAAAACCGAAGATAGTATTGAAAAGTTTGACAGGGCGGTACAGCTTGACGGCAGTTTGTTCAGGGATGTTTCATATATATATATCAATCATCTTAGCCGTCCCCATTTGGCTGTTTTAAGTGCTGGCGATGATATTGGCCGTCTAAGCTATGTGGTCAATGTTCTTGAGGATATGCAATATCACGACCTTGCAGAACAAACCAGGGAGAAAATAAAAGATTTACTTGAAACAAAGTGTTCTCAGCCTGATGCTCCTGCTTCAGCTCTTGTATCCTTAGCGAATATTTATAGAAAAGAGCAGGATAACGAGGCGGCAATAGAATATTACCGTCATGCTCTGGTACTGGACTATGGGCAGGTTTACTGGCGGTTAGATATGGCAAGGTTGCTCGCTGAAATGGAGAGAATACCAGAAGCAATCCACGAGGCAAGGATATGCCTGCGGCTACGTCCACAGTTAAAGGCGGCCGAGAAGCTTATTGCGGACCTCTCGGTACATCCATCTGCCTTGGGGCAAGAAATAGAATCGCCTTAATGTTTTGTCCCGCACTGTTTGAACCTGCGCAGTGGTTTTTAAGCCTGGTGCAGACACAGGTCTTTCATTAGGGGACAATTAGAAGATGGCTGATGCTGATTGCTAAATTTCCTCGTCGGTGCACCGACGGGGACGGAGTTTGCGCCGAGCTAATTCTAATCGGCCAATGATATAAGTATTAAACCGAAGAAATTTGGCCTCTGAGTAATGAAAACTTATCTGTTCACATATCTCTGTTCGGCTTTACTGGCATTTGTGACCACACCAATTGTGATTTACGTTGCACGTACGCTTAAGATTTATGATAATCCGGATGTGCGAAAGGTACATGCTTCAGCCATTCCGAGGATTGGAGGATTGGCTATTTTCTTTTCAGCAACTGGCTTGGTGATTACAGCACTGTTTTTGGACAATACTATCGGAGAGGCATTTCGCGGAGCGCAGACCCGGATAGTTGCCCTATTAGCAGCAAGTACATTTATTTTTATTGTGGGTTTTGTTGACGACTTATTTGGGATAAGAGGTCGATATAAACTTTTGGCTCAGATTGCAGCTGCGGCAGCACTATGCCTGGCAGGAGTTCGGATAGACTTGCTGGGAGTTGCAAATCTGTTTGTCCTTCATCTTGGCTGGTTTTCATTTCCAATTACAATTCTTTGGATTGTAGCTATTACTAATGCTGTTAATCTTATAGACGGTCTTGATGGCCTTGCAGCAGGTATTTCGGCGGTAGTTTGTGCAGTAATTGCGGTTTTTGCATTTGACATTGGCCAGCCTTTGATGGTGGTGCTTATGCTCGCTTTATTAGGCAGTTTGTCCGGATTTCTGTTTTTTAATTTTAATCCGGCACGAATCTTTATGGGTGATTGTGGAAGTATGTTCTTGGGCTTTGTTTTGGCATCAGCCAGCGTTCTATGTGCGACGAAATCCAGGGCAATAGTGGCCCTTGCCCTTCCATCGCTTGCCCTTGGACTGCCGATATTCGATACGATTTTTAGCATGATGCGCCGATATCTTAACCGGCGAGGTATAATGTCACCGGACCGTGGTCATCTGCATCACATATTACTTGATATGGGGCTGCACCAGCGTCAGGTGGTAATTATTATGCACCTTCTGACCGCAATGGCCGCCGGGATGGGGATGTTTATGATGCTGACTCGCAATGTCGGTGGTGTTGCAATATTTTTCAGTGTACTTCTTCTATTAATATTAGTCTTTCGTTTTGTCGGCGCTGTTAGGCTGAGAGATATACTGGTTGGTTTGAAACATAAATATTCCATTTCTCGCAGTGAAAGGCAGGAAATAGAAACTTTTGAAAAGACCGAACTTCATTTCCAGCAGGCCGGGACTTTTGACCAATGGTGGCAGGCAGTCTGTTTAGCAACCGATGTGATGGGTTTTGTAAGCAGCTCATTACCTTTAACTAAACGTGACGGGACTAAACAAATATTAACATGGGAAAAATATAACAAAAGCAAAGAGACAGACAACATCGTCAAAATGACATTGCCCATTCGTGACCGCCGAGCTGGTTCACCATTGAGATTAGAAGTTAATGTCTGCTCTAACGGTTCTCTCGAATCTGCTGGTCGCCGTGCGACATTATTTGCTCGACTGATTGAGGAACATGGCATTACGCGTTTGCCGGATAAAACTTCTGTGCTTGATAATGGAAGTGAAGAAAATATGGTGGAATTAAGAAGTAATTTTGCAGAAAAACGTCAATTAGTTGAGCATGCTAATCGCTAATCTTTTACTACTTTCCGGAAGAATTAATATTTATTGTAGTTATATGATGCAAGATTAGCGTATTTTCTATGAGAAGGTTTAAAGCCGGACTCTAAGATGAGATTGAAAAAACGATTTTAAAGGATGATTTGGTGACTGTTTTCGGCGAAGAATATGCTGGTGTCTATGATTATCTTTATCAGGACAAGAACTATGAAAGAGAATGTGATTTTATCTAGTCTGTTTTTAACAAGTATGCTGTAAAAGTAAAAAGTATTTTAGATTTGGGTTGTGGGACAGGAGGGCATGCTCTGATTCTCTCTAAACGAGGTTATGAGGTTGTAGGTGTAGATCATTCAAAGCAAATGCTAAATATTGCAAGAAGGAAAGCAGGCGACAGAAATCTTTTGGTAAAATTTATTGAAAGCGATATTAGGAATCTTAATCTTCAGGAGAAATATGATGCAGTAATTTCTATGTTTGCGGTTATGAGCTATCAGATTACAAACAAAGACATTTCAGATGTGTGCAAAGTAGCAAGAAATCATTTGGCGCCAGGGGGAGTGTTTCTTTTCGATTGCTGGAATGGTTCGGCAGTTCTTACCCAGAGGCCTTCTGTGCGAGTCAAAGAGGTAAAATTAAATGATAAAGAAAAAATAATACGGTTTACTGAACCTGTGCTCAATGTTATGACCAATACTGTGGAGGTTAGATTCAAAGTATTGAAGATATGTGACGGTCATTTGGTCAGTGAGACTAATGAATCACATCTAATGCGATATCTATTTCCACAGGAGATTAAGTATTTCCATAAAATAGCGGGTTTCCGGGATGTAAAATTTTGTCCTTTTCTTGAATTAGAAGATTCTCTTACTGAGAATCATTGGAATATGGCAGTTGTGGCAAGAGTTAAATAGGAGCAATAATGCAAAATAACGATTACGAAGAAATAAGACATAGTGACAAATTGGTTGCAATCATATTACGGGCAAATTACACGCCCGCCCAAACCACCTTTTTTAGTCCTCCTGATTTTTCACAGCAACTGGGTTATATCGTTTATGAAAAAGATGGAGTAATAAAGACGCATCTTCACAAGGAAGTTCACAGGAAGATAACCTTGACCCAGGAAGTGTTATTTATCAAAAAGGGCGCGTTAATAGTCAATTTTTATACTACTAACAAGGAATATATAGCTTCAAGGCAGTTATATTCAGGCGATGTAATTTTTCTTTGCTCCGGTGGCCATGGTTTCGAGATGCTCGAAGATACGGAAATGATAGAAGTAAAACAGGGGCCGTATTCGGGAAAAGATAACGATAAAGAATTAATCGAAGGGGTAGAATATGATACCTGTCAACGAGCCTTTGCTCGGCGTTAAGGAATTTCAATATGCAGCCGAGTGTCTGAAAACCGGCTGGATTTCTTCTGCCGGCAAATTCATAGGAGACTTTGAGGAGAGATGGGCTGAATATTGTGGTATGAAATATGGTGTGGCTGTAAGTAATGGGACAGCGGCTTTGCAGGTTGCAATCGGTTGTCTGGATTTAAAGCCTGGTGATGAAGTTATTATGCCTACCTTTACAATAATTTCCTGTGCTTTGGCGGCGATTTATAATGGAGTTAAACCAGTCCTTGTGGATGCTGACCCCGGAACCTGGACAATGGATGTTTCTCAAATTGAGTCAAGAATAACTTCTCGAACAAAAGCAATAATGCCGGTGCATATATATGGTCATCCTTGCGATATGGAGTCAATTTGGGAATTAGCAAGAAAATATAATCTGACTGTTATTGAGGATGCTGCGGAAGCGCATGGTGCAGAACATAAAGGAAAGAGATGTGGTGGCTTGGGTGATATAAGTTGTTTTAGTTTTTATGCCAATAAAATTATCACAACCGGAGAAGGAGGGATGGTGCTTACAAACAATGAAGAATTTGCAGAGAAGGCAAGGTCTTTAAGAAATCTCTGTTTCAGGCAGGATAGGCGTTTTTATCATACAGAATTAGGACATAATTTTAGAATGACCAACATCCAGGCCGCAATTGGTATTGCTCAATTAGAAAGGATTGATGAACTGGTGCAAAAGAAAAGGTGGATTGGGCAAACATATAGTGAGAAACTTGATAATGTGCCAGGACTGATTCTTCCCGTTGAAGAGCCATGGGCAAAAAATGTTTATTGGATGTATGCAGTAGTGTTGGAAGAGAACATTGGTATGGAGGCGATAGAATTTATGGAGCGATTGCGTGAACACGGTATAGATACTCGTCCATTTTTTCTTGGTATACACGAACAACCAGTATTTCATAAAATGGGCTTATTTAAAAATGAGCGTTATCCCGTTGCTGAGATGATTGCAAGGCAGGGATTATATTTACCATCGGGATTGACATTGAAGGAAAAGCAGATAAATGAAGTGGCTGATATGGTCATAAGTATCCTGAATACAAGTGCTTACAGTACTAGCGAAACAGTGCTATATTAGAAAGGATGGGGGGACTTTCGAATAGAATGAATACAGTTCTGAATACTACTGAAATAAAATCAAAAGCATTAAAATCTGTAAAATGGTCATCATTCGGAGAGCTGCTTTCTCGATCAATTTCACCATTAATTACTCTAATTCTTGCTCGGATACTAACGCCATCGGATTTTGGAGTTCTTGGAGTCACTATGATAACGATTGGGATATTGCAATCAATACAAACTTTGGGTTTGGATGCAGCTTTGATCCAAAGGGAAACGGAATTAAAGAAAGCAGCAAACTCTGTTTTTTGGATCAACTTTGCTTTATCGTTAATTGCTTATTGTTTGATTTTATTATTTGCCCCTGTTATTGGGCATTTCTTTCATAGTGATTCAGTTGTAAATGTATTAAGAGTATTATGTCTGCAGCTTCCTATTTATGCGTTGTGCTCAACTCACTTTTCTCTTTTGAGAAGAGGATTTTTATTTAAGCGCCTTTTCTTTGTTAAATTTGGTGTTTCATTGATACCAGGATTAGTCTCTATTCCCCTGGCATTATTAGGAAAAGGAGTGTGGGCGCTTGTGTGGGGGTACTTGGCAGGGTCTGTATATCAGGTTCTTATTCTTTGGATGATAAGTTCTTGGAGGCCGACTTTTGACTTCGATAAAAAAATTACAAAGAAGTTATTGAGTTTTGGATTTTGGGTTTTATCAGAGGGACTTCTCGGAATGGTAATTGTTTGGGGTGATGCGATAATATTGGGTCATTTTATGGGTATTGGGGATTTAGGTATATATAGACTCGGTTTCAGCTTTGTGATGTTTGCATTTGGACTATTCTTTAATCCTTTAAGCCCGGTTCTTTATTCCACTTTTTCAAGACTCCAATCAGATTTTGGTCAGCTTAAAAAGACTTTTTTGAATGTCAATCAAATGATAGCGACCGTGTCAATTCCCATGGGTGTAGGTTTGGCGTTGTGCGCTGGCACAATATCACAGGCGGTTTTTGGCGACAAATGGAAAGGTATTGAAGTCGTAATACTATCCTTAGGGATTCTAAATGGTTTTGGTTGGCTTGTCGGCATTAATCCTGAGGTTTACAGGGCGATTGGAAGGCCGGATGTTAATACAAAACTTCAAATTTTAACGGCTGTTTATTATATACCCGTGTATATTATTGCTGCTCCTTATGGATTATTTGTATTTTGTATGACAAGAATTGGGGTTGCTGTTGTTGCTCAATTTTTGCATATTTATTTTGCTCACAGATATTTAGGATTACCCTTTACATATCTGGGAAAATGTATCAGGTCTCCATTGTTGGCATCCTTTATAATGAGCATTGTGATCCTTAGCTTTGCGAATTTCTCAGCAGATATGAATGTATGGTTCAAGGCATTTGGTGTAGTTGGTTTGGGTGTTATTAGCTATATGTTTGCACTGTGGGCAATTGAGAGGGAGCTTTTAAACAGAATCTTTGGACTGATTAAGGAAGCTCTTAAACTGCCTTATGAAAAACCAGTTAATGCTTGAAACAAAAGGTTCTCTTTAACGTTTTTTTGAAAGATAACAAAATGAAGATACTTTTGATACAACCTGAGGAACCGAAAGGTTCACCTTTTGGGAGAAAGGTCTTAACTCCGCCGATAGGTTTGATGTACATCGCAGCGGTTTTGGAAAATAATGGTTTTGAAGTTGAGATATTTGATAACAACCTTTTGGGATTAACCGAAGAAAAACTTTCGAGGAAAATCAGAGATGCCAACCCCGATGTAGTAGGTATTTCTTTAGATTGTGTTCGGCTTTATCCGGCCTTGCTAATTGCCAGTAGTGTAAAGACGATATTTCACAATCAAGTCCCGGTTGTTATGGGTGGTCCTCATGTTAACGTGAGGTATGATAGAGTCATACAATATCCTGAAGTGGATTTTGTAGTTTATGGAGAGGGTGAATACACAATGTTAGAACTTTGTAAAGCAATAAACGAAAATAAAACCAAAGATTCAATTCTTGGGCTTTGTTTTAAAGAAAATGGCAGAACTAAAATAAATCCTCCGAGACCATTAATTGCAAATCTGGATGAATTACCATTACCGGCATTGCATTTGGTTCCAGTAACAAGGTATCCCAGAAAAGGAGAATGCGTTACAAATATACCAATTGACCAGATTAATACAAGCAGGGGATGTCCTTTTGACTGTGCATTCTGTTCCAATAATTACATTTGGGGCAGAAAATACCGTTACAGGTCCCCAGAGAATGTTATGAAAGAGATATACCTACACGTTGAAAAGTATGGGGCGAAGGGAGTATATTTCCGAGAAGACTGCTTTACTGTTAATAGGAAGCGGGCAATTGATATCTGTGAAAGTATCACGAGAGAAGGACTGGATATAGCGTTAGAGTGTGAAAGCAGGGTTGATACATTAGATCGCGAACTTCTCCAAATAATGCGTCAGGCCGGTTTTGAGAGTATATGGTTTGGTGTCGAATCAGGCAACCAAAAAACATTGGACATGATGAATAAAGGGATTTCACCGGAACAGGTGAAAAATGTATTTAAATGGTGTCGAGAGTTGGGGATAAAAGCTGGTGCATCAATCATGTTGGGGATACCCTATGAGACATTGGAGGATATGAAAAACACAATCCGGTTTGTTAAGGAAATCGACGCTGAATATGTTATACCGAATATATTTATAGGAATACCCATGAGCAAGATGTATTGTGAAATAATCCAGAACAACTGGATTATGTCGAGCTATGGCGACATAATATTCGTTAAGACAGATAATTTTGATAGAGTGGATATGGAAGAGTTCCAAAGAACATATGTTAGGAGGGAACTTTCTCTAAATGCCTTAAGTCCAAAAGCTATATTAAAGAAAATTCATTCTAAAAGGCCAAAAGACATTCCAAAATTGGTAAAAAGTGGTACATCTTTGCTTTTGCATAAAGCGTTAGAAGCAATCGAAGCTCAATAGTCAAATGCGAGTGTGGAATAAGGCAGTTTTTTCCGCGCTGATATCAATATCAAAGTAGGCATGAAAAATGTTCTTTTATGAAAGCGTTAGAGGGATAGATATATGACTAAGGTTAGTGTGATTATACCTACATTCAACAGAGCTAACATGCTTATCCATGCTGTAAAAAGCGCACTTGAGCAAACATACAATGACCTTGAAGTTATTGTTGTGGATGACGGCTCCACAGATGAAACTGAGGAAGTCGTAAAACGGATAGCGCAGGACGATTCTCGCCTGCGTTATTTAAAGCACGAAGTAAATAAGGGCATGCAAGCTGCCAGAAACTCAGGTTTAAAGGTCGCTCGTGGGCAATATATTGCCATTCTGGATTCTGACTGCGAATGGCTTGCTGAAAAGGTAGCCACACAGGTGGCTTTATTCGAAAAAGGCTCTGAAAAATTGGGCGTTGTATTTGTATCCTTTTTGTCCACCAATTCCGAAGGTAAGTTTGTTACTGGTCAGATACGCCCTATTCGTGGTGAAGTTTATGCAGATGTGCTTGCTCGATGTAGCCCAGCTCCGACTTCTACTTTGATGATGAAAAAAGAATGTTTCGAACGGTTTGGTTCTTTTGATGAAAATATAATATGCTGGACCGAAGATGATATGTGCATGATTTTTGCCAAGGAGTATGAATTTGACTACGACCACAGGCCTTTGGTTATTGATAGGTATCATACTGATGACAGGGTTTCTACAAATTATGCTCGCTCGGCAAAAGGACGTTATAATATTACGGAAAAACATCGGAGTGAAATTTTGGCTCATTGTGGTCGAAAGACACTGGGTTGGCACTATCGGATTGCAGGCCAATTGTTCTTAGAAGCCGGGGATGTAAACTCCGCGAAAGATGCATTTATGAAAAGTTATAGAGCAAATCCACTATCTTTAACGGCCTTTTACTATGCTTTATTTTTGCTATTTGCACCTAAAACGCTTCCTACAGCTTATAATATCAAGAAACAAATTGGATATTTAGTTCGATTAATTATCGGGCGGTTAATCACTATAAGGCGTTAACAAAGACAAGATGTAACACAACTCCACAGAAGCCATTTCGAATATAGTAGAACTTATTTAAGAAAAGCCGAAAACTGTACTTATAGAATAAAAGGTCAATGAAGATAGGTTTGTCATTAATTGGTATAAGCCGATACTCAGGTGGTAACTTTCAATATGCTATGTGCATGTTACACGCCCTTAAAAATTCTATGAACCATCACAATTTGGTTGTATTTTATGATAATCAGGCATTGATGGATGAACCGGATTTCAAGTTTTCAGGGGCTAAATACATATATGTTGACCATCCCGAAGACAGATGGTTAATGTTAAGATATTTGGTTAGGTTGTTGTATGGTGCAGGTATCGATTTTTTGCACCCGTGGGCGCAGGGGCGTTACGCGGAGCTGGACGAACACGATTGTAACGTTATTTTTCACCCATATTGGGGGACCGAAAGCTTTATTACCAATACTCCTGCTGTTGTAGCCATTCATGATTGTGCGCCGAGGGAAGCTCCTGAAATACTGCCGTGGCATTCAAGATTAAAATTGGATTTACTGATACGTTGCATTGTTCGTCACGCCAGAATTATCTTAGCTGACTCCAAACATGGACGAAACATCCTTTCAAAATATTATAAAGTTCCGTTGGAGAACATCGGCGTTCTTCCTTTTAGGCCGTCTTTTTATCTTTCTCCTCAGCCGGAACATAAGGTGCGTGAGGTTATGGATAAATACCAAATTCAGCGAGGCTATCTATTTCTTCCCGGCAGATGGGGCAGCTATAAAAATACAGAGAGAGTGTTGGCTGCTCTTAGGATGGTAATGGATCAAGGTTGTGATATAAAACTTGTGTTGACTGGATTTCTTAAAGATAATGAGTACTCTTTGGCACAAAGAGAGATAATACGTGCCGGCTTGGCAAATCGTGTACATATATTAGGATTTGTTCCTGATAATGATATGGCTGCTTTATTTCAGGGTGCTCTTGCTCTAATATTTCCTACATTGCTTGGGCCTACGAGTATCCCGGTCTGTGAAGCAATGGCCCTTAATTGTCCGGTCATTGTTTCTAACATAAGTGGATACCCGGAGCAAGTCGGAGATGCAGGGTTATTGGTTGACCCTTATAGTGTTGAGGATATTTCTAACGCAATAATTAAAGTCGCTCAGGATGAGTGTCTTCGTGAGAAAATGATCAGAAAAGGACGAAACAAAGTCCAGAGTTTACTCAAAATGGATTATGGAAAAGTTCTCATGGAGTTAGCACAAAAGGCTGTAAAGAAGTAAATTGGTCAAGTTATAAGTGTCTTATGTCAGGGATAAAGAGGTTTTTATAGACAGATTTGAATACCGATACTATTCGTGTCCTTTATGCGACAGCTCAAATTGTAAAGAGCTTTTTAGTGATCGCAATCGCCGGGACAACATCAATTGCTTTGGAACGTATGTAAAATGTGGAAAGTGTTCTTTGGTTTATCTGCGATATCGGCCGCCCTGGGACCAGATTATTAAATTCTATTCACTTCTGGATTCTGATATTACCGCTAATGCTGGACGGATAGATACAGCGATCGTTCAAAAGCAACTCAAAAGGCCTGTAGGTAAGTGGAAGTTGCTGTTACGTAAAGTTCGTTTTCGTCCTCATTCCTGGCCAGTGGAAGCTTCCGTCAAGGGGAATAATAGACTTTTAGATGTTGGTTGTGGCAATGGAGCTAAGCTTTATGAGTTTGCAGAGCGTGGCTATGAAATCTGGGGAGTAGATATCGGTGCCGATGCAACAAAAGTTTGCCGAGACCTGCTGCCTCAGGGGCATTTTGTACAGGGTGAATTGCAAAAAGCCGACCTCCCTTCTGATTATTTTGACCATATCAGAATTGATAATGCATTAGAGCATGTACCAAATCCAAAAGAAGTGGTCCAGAAATGTTATTATTTACTAAGGAAAGGGGGCAAGCTTCTAATTTATGTGCCGCATGGTAGAAGCCTGAGTATGCGAGTTATGAAAGGAAGTTCCATTTCTTCCTGGATACCGTTTCACCTTTTATTATTTACAAAAGGGTCATTGAAGCTGCTTATGAAAAAAGCAGGATTCAATGACATTCATGTGTATGGTTATTATCCTTCTTCATGGCTACCCTTGAGTTTTGTTCAGTGGTTGAACAGGAAGCAGTCCACATCCACATTTGATTATCCATCATGGCTCGACTGTTTATTCTATCCTTTAGGTTGGTTCCTGAGCAAGGTGGGATTAGCGGAAGAGCTGGTGGTAACCGGACGGAAGTAGACATCTTAAATCGAGTATAAGAAATAGATGGCATTGCAATGTTAATTGGGTAAAGTTTTTTGGCCAAAATAGCTCAGACAAGTTATATCCCTGTTTGTCCGCAGATACATATTCTAAGCAGAATGCTTGGTTCTCAATTAGTACAGGGACTGATTGTTGTAGTTTTTGCTGCAGTTTCTGCAATTTACAGTTCAAAACTTGATTTAGGTCTCTTATCAATTTGGCCTGTTCTTATCCTTTTTATAATTTTTGTTAGAAATTATGAATTAGGTCTTATCTGTTTAGTGTTGTCTTTTGCATATCAGTCTGCTGTGGTTTTTGCTCCAAGGTATGGTCTGTCAGCTTATATACGGTTGGATGAGCTTGTTTTTGCTGCTATCCTTCCAATTTGGCTTATGAAGAAGTCTGTTGAAAGCGATAAAAGAATTTCTATTGCTCCATTGACAAAACCTCTTTTGTTTTATGTTTTCATTGCCTTTTTTTCTTTGGTACCCCGTTACCAGGATATAAGCTCTACTGCATTTTTACAAACCGCCGCTGGATTAAAAGGTCTTTGTCCTTTGCTTTTTAAGTTGGCTCATGTAGTAGTGGGATACATAATTTTAACGGACGCGAGAATAAGTCAAAAAACTCGGAATAATCTGTTTTTGTCCCTTCCAGTAGTAGCGGCTTTTGCAGTTACATTAAGTTTCTTAATCTCCCATGGGCTGATACCAAAAAATATTGTCAGAGGAGGTTCTTATGACCCATATAGCTGGTACACAAGATTTTCTTTATATGGCAATACTGGCGCATGGGGAGTTTTACTCACCGGTTACTTTTTTATCCTTTTGTATTCACTTATTTATTTTAAACCGTTATATCTAAAGATGTTGCTGTTTGTTTTGTTGATTTTATGTATCGATTCAGTATTAATGTCAGGAACAAAAACTGCATTTGTAGGATTGGGCTTGGGATTGATATTTCTTGCCATAAAAGCAAAACGAAATTTTATGACTAATGCAAAAGTTCTCTTTTTCGGTCTCATAGCAATATTGATGGGTATTTGGTCTCTAAATCAATTTGCAAGTGGGGAACAAAAGGATAATGTTTCTTACGGATTAAGAGAAACCTATAGTAATTTAAGGGCAGTAGGTTTTGAAGAAGGATACTCTGAAACTTCGTTAGGCGGCAGATACCTGTGTTTACTTAGATTTGGTAAGGCTGTAGAAGAAGAACCTGAGCTGTTATTACTTGGTCGAGGATGGCATCGTAGGGTAATGTATGAAACAGGTGTATCTTTGCACAATGATTTGTTGGCTGCTTGTCATGATATGGGAGTCCTTGGTGTAGTATTTGTAATATGGATTTTTTCTGCCATGTACAAGCAATTTTCACTTCTTGGAAAAAATACGGTTCTTTCTAAAGAAGAGGAATTGCTGCGATTGATTATGCAGGCGTTTGTAATTATTTTTATAGCAAGTTCTTTTACCAGCGAAAACCTGACTTTATATGGAGGAGGAATCGATGTGCAGTTTCCATTTGTAGTAATGCTTATGGCTGTAACCTGGTTATATTTTAAAAAGGCAGCTTGTGGGAGTTAGACATGCTTTCATATAAAAAGAAAATATTTATCGACAGGGCGTTTGGAACAGTTGCCGCTCTGATAGTAGTAATTTTAACCAGATTAGTTGGTTTGATTTTGCGTAGGAATCACGCCGTCCCCCAAAGCCCTAAAGTTATAGCAGTAGCGAAGTTTGTTGGATTAGGATCGATTGCTTATACCGGTATACTTTGTCGAGCATTAAAGAAAAAGTTTCCTAATACAGAGTTAGTTTATATTACCAGCTTTGGTTCTCTCGAGTTTGTTAAGCGGATGAATTATATCGATAAGGTCATATATATTAATGATAAAGGTATAGTATCGATGGTAAAAAGCACTGCATCTCTAATTTTAAGATTGTGGCGATTACGACCAGTGCTTTATTTTGATATGGAAGTCTATTCAAGCTGGGCAGCAATAATAGCTACTCTGAGTCTTGCTCTGAACAGGTACGGTTTTTACAGAAAAAGCGCTGACTTTAAAAAGGGTCTTCATACCCATATGATCTTTTTTAATACGAATCAGCATATTTCAAGAGTTTATAACCAGATGGCCTTATGCGTTGGGCGCAGCACTGACGACAATTTGGCTGGCATTTTGAATATCTCTTACAAAGATAGGGAATCCTGTTCTCAAATATTACACAAAATGGGAGCAGATAATCGCCCAATAATTCTTATTAACACAAATGCATCAGAGTTGCTTAGGGAGAGGTGTTGGCCTGCAGAGAAATGGATTAAGTATCTGGAGCACTCTTCTCGGATGTTCCCTGAGTTTGTCTTTTTA
>Ga0315549_1001802_pt1 | contig 21540 bp, 3 predicted proteins | sample SalMarSW160200MG_FD_203101 | JGI IMG/M metagenome (GOLD analysis project Ga0315549, IMG submission 203101) | Salt marsh sediment microbial communities from the Plum Island Ecosystem LTER, Massachusetts, United States - Salt Marsh Sediment SW1601-200 ... | reverse complement strand
TCGTCTTTACCGGCGATTATCTTCTTAATTAGCGAGCCGTTATCGTCATACGTATAGAAAACAGCATTGTCCTTCATATCAGGGTCTATCACGGCGTGGGAAAGCTGATAAAAGCCCTCCGGGCTGATGAACATTACATAAGCAATCAGCAGAATCAGACCCTGCCTTAACAAAGGCTTTGCCCTGCGTAGCTTTAGCGAAGCAGGGTTCCTTCTACAGCTAATGATTCTTCTAAACGTCGGTGATAGGAACACCAGCGGCAGCAGAAGAGCAACCAGCCTAAACAGATACTGCGACCATTGTGTCGGGATGCCCATCAGCCAGGCACGCAGCGGCCCGATTGTTTCAGCTGAGCCGCTTACGCGGTAATGCGTGATTCGGCCGTTCGATGAGTACGCATACACCGGCCTGTCGTTCAGGTAGAAAGAAAACGTGGGCTCGGTATGCATCTCTTTGACAAGCTGGTTGCGCTCGTTATATTCATAATCGGTCTGCATATACTGATTTTCGAAGTCCCATTCTATTCGTTTTATGCGGTTGCCGGCCAGGTCATACTCGTACGAACCTTCGTACAACATATCACCGGGATTTTCAGGGTCGCCGCCATAACACTTTTCGCCGGTCAGCCGGTTGAGATTGTCATACGTCCAGTCGTATGTATTCTCGAGCGGGTCGCCGTAATATATGAGATTGCCGACGCCGTACATGCGGCTCCCGTCGGCGGCCAGCCGGTACTCAAAGCTGCTCAACGTATCGGCCTTTGTATTATCGCTGTAATTGGTAAGATTGGTCAGCCGGTTAAAGGCGTCATACTGATACTCGGCGTAGTTGTTATTGGCGTATTGCAGTGATTGCCGTGAGCCGACAGGGTTGTATGTATAGGTGTTCGTCTCCTCCGAGACGCTCTGGTTACGTCGTCTGTTGACCGTGACTGTTTTGAGCCTTCCAAGCTCGTCGTATCCGTAGCTGTTTTTGTAGATAGTGCCGATAAAGACGGATTCGGTCTGTGAAGTTACATCACTATAGGAATATTCTATATCAGCATCCAAATACGAAGCACCAGTCTTGACTATCCTGCCCTGGTTGTCGTAATAATAAGTATAAGTTGGTGTCGCACCGCTATCGAAGACATCAACCTGCGTCTTCCTGCCGAGATTATCATAGCTGTATTCGTACTCCATATTCGGGTCGTTCGGATAAAACGTATCACTGCCGTAGAACCTCTGGTATTCAAGACGGCCCTGGTTGTCGTAAATATAGCCTGTGATTTGGCCTTTATAGTCGGTGGTTTTAACTACCCTGCCGAAATCATCATATTCGATTGTCTCGGATTTCGGCTGCGGTGAGGCCGCGGCAAGCTCCGCATAGACATCCTCCGCACTGTAAATTTCATTCGCATCGGCAGCGGTAAACGGCATATATTTAGCCGTCTGGCGGCCTTGCTCGTCATACTCGAAGACGGTCAGGCGAGCCAGCGAGTCGAGAATCGCTACCATATTGCCGTAATTATCGTAGAAGTAGTCGTAACGCGGATTGGCAAGCTGATAGTCGTTATAAGGGTCGTTTACGTCGGGCAGAATGGACGCGATAAGCCGCCCTGCCGCGTCATACTCGAAGTAGCGTTTCTCGGCTTCGGGCACATCGGCGGCGTTCACCTCGGCGACGATATCAGACTGCCAGAGTTTTCTTCCCAGCCGGTCGTAAGCGACATGGCTGTAGGTTCTCTGTGCGCCGCTGCTGCCCTCGAATACGGTCGGCGGATGTGTGGTCCTGACGACCCGGCCCAAAGCATCGTATTCGAAACTGGTCTTGTAATCGTTGGGGTCGACGCCGCCTGTTGTTCCCCTCGCGTCGACCACGCAATCGCGACGGTTACCTATATAATGGGTCAGCGTCGTATTACCGTTTGCGTCGGTGACGGTAAGCTGCCGACCGGCGTTATCGTAGCCGTACTCGGTAATATGTTCGTTGCTCTGCTCATCGAGTGATATGGTCGCTTCGACCCTGCCGGCGGCATCGTACTGCGTCCGCGTATATGACAGCATATTACCATATGTCCAGCCGATGCTTTTCCTGCCCACTATTTCTTCGTCTGCGTTCGTAATAACCTCGGTTTGAATCTCAACGTTCGACCAGAGACGGGTCTCGCGTACCCTGCCGAGCGCATCGTATACGGTTTCTGTACCGACGCTATTAGGCCCGTACGGATCATAAGGCCCGACGGTCACTATTACCCTGCCATCGGCGTTGTAGAGATTTTGTGAGGTAGTAAGATGCGTATCGTCTGAGTCGTAAGCCCGCGTTTCTGTGAGGTTTCCGAGCTCATCGTAGTCATACTGCGTATAATTACCGAGCTCATCCAAGGTGGTATCGGCTTTGCCGATATCGTTATAGACAGTCTGGCCAAGTAGTACAGAGTTACAGTCGTTATCAGGCTGGCCGAACGGGTCGGTATCGTTATCTGTGATTCGCCAGGTTTCTATAACCCGGCCCTGTGCGTCGTATTTGTTAAAGGTAAAGACGTAGAGGTTCGGGTCCTCTCCCTTAGGGTCCTTCCATTCCTCACGGGTCAACACCTGATTGCAGTTATCATCGTAATAGAAGAAATTCAGGTAGACAGGCGACTCGGCCCTGTAGTAAGGCTCGCTGATACGATAAGGCTGGTCCGGAGAATTGCTCTGGGCCTCGTTGTACAGATAGGTAGTGATGATATCGAAGTTGTTGTCGTCGGCGATATCAGGATTGTATCGTCTTATAACGTGCTCCAAGTAATTCTTATCGTTATACAGATAATCCGTCCTGTCCACTGTACAACCGGATTCATCTTTGACCTCTGAGGTCAGCAGCAAGCTGCTGTTGTCTTTGTAGGTGTTGACTGTCTGTGAGACTAATACAGGTTCATTCGGACCGGGCCTGTATTGTCTCGTACTTGTAACATTACCCAGATAATCGTAATCATACTCGGCGACATTACCGACCGGGTCGGTTGTTCCTGTTGTTCTGCCCTTATAGTCATACGAGGTAAGGGTTATTGCATAATCTTCTTCTTCGCCGGGATTTTTAACCAGAGGCACCTTGACCATAGTCGCGCTGTCGGGATTAGCGGGGTCATTGTAATCATAGTAGGTGGTATTGTTATTGGCGTCGGTAATACCTGTAATATTCCCGCGGCCGTCATAGCTGTAAACTGTGAGGTTGCCGAGACGGTCGGTTACCGTCTGGGTATTATCAGCAAGGTTCGGGTCGAGCAGTATTTCGCTGCCCTTTGCGTCGATAACCTTCTCGAGCCTGCCCGCGTCGTCGTACACATACTGTATGGGCGTCAGGCCGCGGCTGTCGATTATACTGGTGATATAGTGCTCGTCATTATAGACGAAGGTGGTTGTTTCGTATGTCTTTAGGCTTCTGTCAACAAGCCTGTGTACTTCAACCAGGTTGTCCGCACCGTCATAATCATATTTGAGTACCGGCACCGCCCAATCAATCGGCTCACCGTTGCTTTTCAGCTCGCTGGGCGGATATATCTGGCTTACTAATTCATTTTCATACTCTATCTTCAATTGCTTTGTAGGGATACCGTTGACGTCTTTGTGTACTATTTTATCGATTTTCAGGTCGTCGCTGTCTATGTCAAACTCGATTGTCTCTCCGTCGACCGTTTCTATTTTTGACAGATAAGGCTCGCCCCTTGTATAGGCCATCAGAAGCTGATTGTTATTATCAAGCACAGCTAAAAAGTGTTCGCCTGTATAATCACGTTTGATAAAATATTCGGAACCATCTTCAGTAGTAAGGATAAAACCCGGAAATTCGTAAAAGGCGTCATATAACTGAACAGAGTCACCTTGCGGCTGCCATAGATTAAATTGATTTGGATATCTCAGCTTTTCAGTAGGATTTCCATACTGGTCAGACCATAGCTCATCGTTACGCCATACCTCCAGCGTGGCATTTACGCCCGGAGGTGATTGATACCGGGCGATAAAAAAGTTTTTCTGGTACGGACGCATTTCAAGATAGAACTGAAAAGTAGCTCTTCGGCCGTCGGGCAGTGTTAATGTTACATCGCGGTCATAGTTGTAACTATTTCTTACACTTACATGTCCGCCTCCTTCAAGAGGTTGTTCCCATCTTGTCTCATTGAGCTGCACTTCCATATCCGCAATTGAATAGCTCCAGCCGTAGCCGAAGGGGCCTTTGTCTTTCCTTTTGAAGCTGTCGTAAGTACGGATAACCCGAATCGGCAGACCTCCAATAGGTATGATGGTATCTTCCTGACTGAATTTAACGTTGCCAATCTTCAGCGGGCAATCCAGTACAAAACCTACATTCGTTCTGGACAAAAAGCCCCGATATCGCACCGTCAAGAGCATCTGGTAGAAACCGTTCTCAACACCGGTCAAATCAATTCGGCCTAATGAATTTCCGTCCGGAATTCCCGATTCGACAAATCGCCAGCCGTTCGGGTCGGCATCCGGTGTAATAATCGCGGCAATGTAATCGTAGTAGCAGTAATATTCCGGCGTCCAACTGCTTTTGGTGAAATTCTCAATACCCCGCCTGAAAAGTTCGATCTTGTACTCTATTTCATTGTCCTGGCCGTTAACATCCGGCAGATAAGCTGCGCCAAAGAGCTCGACCACACCTTTATCAATAACCGATGGTGGGTCATTCGGGCCTTTATTGAACAGATTAATTTCGTTATTGTCCGCCCAGCTTGTGAGCCTGGCGATTGGCGGGCCCTCCGAAACTGAATTTACATTGAAACTGATTATCTCAGTGGCCGGGCCATTACCTTTACTGTCCCAGGCCGCAACAACTAAATTGTGGTCGCCCGGTCCTATATGATAAGTGTGGATACAATGCGTAAGTTTTAATTTCTGAAAGTCTCCGGGAACACCTTCGAGTATCTCAACATCAAAATCATAGAGGTCGTTGCCGTCTATGAGCAGCTTCAGCCCGTCAATTTTCATGCTGGTGTCCTGTGCAACTGCAACAATATCTATCCAGCCCTGGACATCCTGCTGGCCCTCGATAGATTGTCCACCCTGAGTGGCGTAAAAAGCGGTGATTTCAGGCGCGCTGACATCATTTGCTTCAACTGTAACAGTCGCTTCGCTTATGAATTCACCCGCTTGTGTATCCGTGACTTTTAACTGAAATACATAATCTCCGATTACGACACCGTTACCATCTCCGCTTGGGGAAAAGCTCACGAGGCTGACAAAGTCTGAACTGGTCGAAGAATAGGCGTTAACGTCCGTCCAGTCATTAGCATCTGCAAAGGCTGCATAGCCTCCCTCAGGAGGAGTACCAAGCACCGACCATTCCACAGTCATCTGCTCAGTCAGGCCGGGGATAATCCACGCATCGTCCAGGGCCAGAATACAAGAAGGCAAAGTGATATTCTGATACGAACCGGCACCTATGCTTATATCATTTTGGTCACTCAGACCCACAAAGACTGTCAATGTGTCTTTGTTAAATAAATCCTCCGTATCAGTAACGACCAGCCTTAAGAAATATCTGCCGGGCGTATCAAAAGTTACCTGTGGATGAAGCACCGATGAAAAATTCGCATCTCCATCAAGGGCCGGACTGAAAACCACATTGCCGTCGGGCGGGTCAAGCAATTCCCACTTCAAAGTCAGTTCCGATAAATCGTTATTGTCCCAGACCTGTGCATCATCGAGTTCGATGGCCCGGTTTACAATTCCATTTTTGTCATTACCGGCATTAACCCTTGGCGGCCCGTTGTATTTGTGCACCGTGACCCTTACTGTGTCCGAACTGACAACAACGTTGTCACGTATGGCATCGAGCCTTAGCCAATATTCCCCGTTTTCGTAGAATGTCGCCGTTGTGTTGACACTGTTGGCATCGGCAAAAGTCACCGAATTGTTGGGGTCGCTAACCTGCGACCAATGAGTAGTTATTACTTCGTCTTCATTATAAAAATAGACCACGGCTTCATTAAAATCTACAACTACCTCAGGACCGAACTGGATGATGTCTCTATCATAACCGGCAAAGACAACCGCAGGGGGCGGCTCGACTGTAATTTTTACCGTATCAGCCCCAGCCGGCTTACCATCAACATAGGCGGTAAGTCTTAGTGTAAAGACTCCGTATAAATCGGGACGGAATGTGGCTACAGGATTCAAAATACAAGGGTCATTAAAATCAACATAACCATAGACCGGTACACCAGAAGATACGTGCGTCCACATCACCGAATCCGCACCGGGTGCGTTGGCATCCAGCTGTACGAAATTTGTCGGCAGGATAATAGTTTGGTCACGGCCTGCGTCAACACCCAGATTCACACGGACATTCAAAGTATCCCAGCCTGCCAGTTCACCGTTCACATACACCGAGAGCCTGAGTATATAAGAGCCCCTCTGCACAAACGAAGCGGTTGTATTCAGGTCATAAGGATTATCGAAAGTTACCTTATTGGGACCATTGAGCTTCGACCACAGGCAGGTATATTGCTCTGCGCCGCTGACAGTTCCGTCAAGATTGGCATCTTCCAGTACATTGATAGCCTGGTCCGGTCCGGCATCGACTACGAGATAAGTGTATTCATCGGCGCCTATATCAATCCTACCAAGCATTACTCTGGGGTCGCCGTCAATATCGGGTTCGTTACCGTCCCAGTCGAAATTCAGGTCGCCGGCATTTATGCAGTTAGAATCATCTCTGATGTGATAATCACCATTGCACGGGTCAACAAAGCATGGGTCGCTCGTGATATTACTTGCACCGCCGGGATTTTCATTTATGCAGCAATAACTAACGTTACTAATATCATAAAAATTAGTAACGTTATCGTAAATAATGCAGTTCCTGACGTCCGGCTCGATTCCAGCATTAAGGCAGATACCGTACGTCTTATTATCGACAATTGTATTATTCTGCACAAGAACCTGCGAGTCCATACTCTCCAAGTAAACACCCGCATCAAAAGCGCCCATTCCGTTATCGAAAATCCAGTTATTCTTTATAACCGGCTGAACGTACTCATTACTGTTCGTAAAAGATATGCCGCATAAGTAGTTGCCCTGGATGATGCAGCCTATAACAGCAGGACTCGAAGCCGAGGAATTTACTCCATAGCTGCTTTTGGTAATCGTAAAACCTGAAATTGTGGAGTTACTGTTTTCAATTTCGATACTGCCAAGGGTTCCTGTGCCATCAAGTATCGTTCGTTTTATCACATCCAAATTACAGGGGTCGGTACTTCTCAGTATCAGGTCTTTGTTTTTGATAACCACCTCTTCATAATAGGTGCTTTCATAGACTATGATTTCATCCCCATTATTTGCCTCGTCGACGGCCGATTGAATTGTCTGGTACCATTTCTGCTTGTTCCTGTTAAGTACACGATGAGGCAGAAGGACCCGCTGCGGTCTGTTCTTAAATTTTTCCTCCGTGCCGATGCCAAGCTGACCGTAGGAAAAACCGAAGAAATCATAGTTAACGTTGCTGCCATTATTAAGTCCCCAGGACCAGACGTCACCATCTGCGTCCATTGCCAGGCAATGCCAGTAACCCGCTGAGATTGCTATGATGTCTTCGAGATAATCACTGCCGTAATCCGGCTCATTTGGCGCGACCACCTTAACCGGTGCAGAGTTTACTTCATAATATACGCCCTGTTTAGGCCCGTAAGTTTCACCAACACCAAGCTGGCCAAAAGAATTGTTTCCCCAGGTCCAAACGTTCCCATTGACATCGAGTGCTATACAATGATCTTCACCGGCTGATATTGCGACGATATTTTCAAGAAAAGAGTTTGCGTCACAGGGGTCCTGGTCGCCTGACAGGACTATTACCGGTACTTCCTGTTGACCATAATCCTGTCCATTGCCGAGCCGCCCGCCGTCCAAGTAAAGCGGCTGCTTGCCATAGGGTGCGTACGCCATTTGCCAGTTGTAACCCCACGTATAAACCCGTCCACGGCAGTCAGGGTCACTACTATCGAGTTTCTCCAGGGCCATTGAGTGGAACGGACCGGCGGCAATAGCTATGATGTTTCTGAGCGGTGCCGTCGAGCAGGGGTCACCATCCTGCAGGCCGGAAAGGACCCGGACAGGCTCATTGCTGTCGAGATATGACTCATTACCTAATTGTCCCCTGTAATCATCTCCCCATGTCCAGACGTAACCATTGGCATCCAGCGCCATGGAATGAATTGTACCTCCCGATACAGCGACAATATTTTCAAGAAAAGAATCTGCATCGCAGGGGTCCTGCTCCCCCGAAAGGACTTGCACCGGTGCGAGCTGCTGATGGTCCACACCGGACAATCCGTCACCGAGTTCACCATCCCAGCCTATGCCCCAGGACCAGACGTAACCGCTTTCGTCTACCGCCAGAGAATGTAATCCACTTCTGCCTGAGGAAATAAACACTATATCAGAAAGGTACGTACCGTTGTCCTGTTCACCTGATAACACCTGAACCGGAGTAAAACTATCATCCTGATTGTTCTGGCCGAGCTCTCCATAGTAGTTGTTGCCCCACGCCCATACATGTCCGTCTGAGTCCAGGGCCAGCGAGTGAGCTAAGCCCGCGGCGGCAGACTCGATATTTTCAAGTTTTCCGCTTGACGTAGGCATATCGCCAGCGAGAACCGGCACTATTTGCTTCTCGTGTGCAAAACGACCCGAGGTATCATTACCTATCTGGCCGTAATAATTACCCCCACAGCCCCACAGCGTCTTATCTTCCCAAATGATAAGCGTATGGAGCTCGCCGCCTGAAAGCTTGACTCCCGGCCTGACTGTGATTATTGTCTGGTCCGTCGCCTTAGCTATACCTTCGGTTACTTTTAACTGAAACTCGTATATACCCGGCCTTATAAAATGCACCTTCGTATTCAGGGCGCAAGCATCTTCAAATTCAACCGGCGCCGGGCCGCTAAGGAAAGACCATTCGTTCGAATCTGCTGAGCCGCTTAATACTACTCCGTTGAGGTCAGCGTAATCGGGCAGTATCACCACCTGGTTCGGCCCGGCGTCAATCTGGAGCATAGCGACAGGTTGGTTGATATCTATCTGTACGACACTATTGGGTTCATATTGACCATCGTAGGCATTCAACTGAAGCAGATACGGACCTGTTTTGTAAAAAGTGACACAAGGGTCCTCCACAAATTCGTTCGGCTCAAACGTCACTTCGGCATCCGACGGATATGCAACCGACCATTCCAGCGAGACTTTCCCCGGTGGTACAGGTTTGCCGTCATCTGTAACCGTGCCGTCAAGGCTGGTTTGAATGTAAGTTGTGGATAGCGGTTCTATCTTTTGATTCGTTCCGGCGTTGACATAAGGCTCCTCATTATATTGCGAACCGCCGATTACATTAATATCCGTATAATCAACCGAATTGTAATCGCCGTCAGACGCCCAGAGTTGCAGCCTGTATGGTCCGGGTTTGGAGAAAGTAACATTTGTGTCTTCGCAATACGGATCATCAAACGTCACTTCCGCACCTTCAGGCCATTCATCTTTCGACCAGTATATATTCAGCACTCCGGAAGGATAGCCGTCATCCGTCACAGTCCCGTCAAGTTCGAGTACCTCCCCAAATTCAATATCTTCATATTCGCCCGCATCGACAGTGGGACCCTCTTGCGCATTGGGGTCAGGACCTTTATCTACTATTATCACTGCTTCATCCTTATCGAGTACCTCCCCGAATTCATCTTTGGCCGTCAGTTTCAGCGCATAACGACCTTTCCATGAAAACACAGCTGTAGTCGTCAGAGAATCAAATGTCTGCTGCCAGCCCTCCGTCGTCGGGTCTAAATCGACAGTTTGGCCGGGCTCGACATAGGCTACCGACCATGTACAGGTATCAATACGGCCAAGGGAATCAGCGGTTATCTGTCCGCGAAGCTTGACAAAATTAATCGGCAACTGAATCGACTCGTAATCACCTGCATCAACCTCGACCCAGTCAACCAGTACAGTCACCGTGGCCTCGTTTGAAGGCAAACCGGAACTGTCCTGAGCTATATATGTGAAACTGTCCTGGCCGCCGAACCGGACAGACGGCGTATAAGTTATATGGTCGCCGTCAATGACGGCAGTTCCGTGGAGCGGTTCCTGTTCTATCAAGAAGATGCTCAGTGTATCGCAGGGGTCGGGGTCGATGTCATTACTCAGTACGTTGATATCAACGGCGGTCATATACATCGTAGTGACGTTATCATTGTATGCAGTCGGGGCCTGATTGGGCTGCTGAACATTTATCGTAACCAAAGCTGCTTGAGACCTTCGAGCCGAATTGACGTCCCCGGCTGTGTAAGTAAAGCCGTCAATTCCGGTATAATTAGGTTCGGGCGTATAGCTGAACGCCCCGTTAGCGTCTATTATCAGCAAGCCGTGTGAGACATCCGTTTCTAAAACACATTCTAACATGCCGCCATACGGGTCGTAGTCATTACCAAGCACGCCCGGAGCCGATATATTCAGCACGTCGTTTTTCGCAACCGAGTATTCATCATCTACCGCCACTATAACCTGATATTCATACGCGCCCATATCGACAGTTGCCGTTCCATTCGGTTCCGTATTCGGGTCATCTACGAACCTCTCATAGCTATCCAAATCAGATTTAATATTCGAAGGCACCGCCGAATTATCAGCGGCATCAATACACGGCGAATCTGCCTGCACGCGATAATCACCCGGCATAAGATTCGGCTCCAGGGGAAGAGTTGTGCTAAATTCAAGGTGAGATTGAACTGTGTGCCTTTCAGCGTAAAACAGGTCAAAATTATAAGTGTTGCCGGAAACTAAATTCACCTCAATCGGGTCACCTGAAGGAACTGTGCAGTTTTCATCTTCGTAAAACTGCACATCCCCGTCTTCTATCTTAAGATATTTCGCCTCGGGTGAGTGTACTCCACCTATATCCACAATAAGCTTATCGTCTATATACATCCACAGGTCGTCGTCAGCCTCATATACTTTTACGTCTCTATCGGAACCGTCGTAATAAAATTTCGTATGTAGCTCGAGCGTAAAGTGGAAGTTATGATAATGCTGTTGGGCGCACTGATACATCCTGCTGCCGGAACTGTCAAACAACGCATCATCTATCGGAAAGAAATGGTCATCGCGAAATTCAAACCGTCCTGTGCTTTCATCATAGGAGGTTTCCAGATTGATTGTAGTTGCCAGGTTATATTCCGTATCGTCATACCAGTGATAAAACCAGCTTTCTCCATGGGTGGTACTGTCCTGTGGTGGGTTTTCACCATAAGCATAAACCGGTTTTCCATCGACTAACTCACTAAGCAACGGACCTACGATTCCACTTTCAGAGCCTGTAGCATTTTCAAAATCCTCGTGGGCATAAGCAAGCCCTGAGTCATAACCCTGAATGTCCCTTACCGTGGCCTGAAAGACAACCGTATTCGGAGCTGAAACAGCATCCCAGTGGCCGGGGTCGACAAATTCCGGATATGAATCTATATTATGACTTGCGGTACCATAAGGCACTGAGCTGTCAAACGCATTACCATCCTGTATGCAGCTGTAAACTGCTATGGACGAGCCAGTCCCTGCATCGGAAATTTGCTGAGGCAGGCTTGGCGTGCTGTTAGCATTATCACGATTGTTCCAGAGTATACAGTTTTTGAAAACTACATCGTTGGAATCGTTATTATAAATTCCTCCTGTTTCGTAAGCAATGTTGTTGCTGATAGTGCAATTGATTAGTTCCATACCGCCGGTATCGTTGTAAACAGCACCGCCTTTGCCGCTGTATATGTTTTCGGCGGCATTGCCGCTGACAAGGCAGTTCACCAATGTCAGATTGCCGACGGCATCATTATAAATTCCACCGCCGATACTCTGGGCGTAATTAGCAAAGAAGTGACAATTCAGAACTTCCAGACCATCCGCATCGTTGTACATTCCTCCGCCGTATTGAGCGGTTCCGCTGCCGTCAGCGTATCCGCCGCGAATAATAAATCCGTCAATCCTCGAACTGTCCGCGCCTGTGATCACATGGTAAGCATTGCCGCTATGCGGCAGACCGTTGTCCGCGCCGCCGTTATCACCATCGATGTCGCCGCTGAGAACTGCCTTGTTGGTACTGAGGTTTCTCTGTGTCAGACTCGTTTCACCGCCTGCAAACCCGCCGTATAATGCAACGTTCTCTACCAACTGAAAAATTGAATTACAGTCATCTGTTCCATTAGGGTCAGCAGAGTATTCATCCGGATAATAAATACCGTCGGCCACCCAGATTTCATCGCCGGCATTGGCATCCGCCAGGGCGTCCTGCAGGTACTTATGCGCATCTTCCCACGATGTTCCATTACCATCGGCACTATCAGCGTCAACATATATTACCTTACCGGATACGTAAGCCGACAACTCAAGGTAGTTTATGTGCATGGCCTCGGAAGATGTTGTTTCGTACACGGCCCAGATTATCTTGCCGTCCGCGTCATCGATGTAGGTGCCGATATCTGAGGTGATAGAGCGGGTCATCGTGGTGTCCACACCTGACTCAATACTCATATCAGGGCTGAACTGTACCCATGAACTATTCTGTGTCCAGTCGGCGCCGGCCTTCATAACATATATTCTGTGGCTCGCAGCACTGGAGCCGTCTGTATATCCATTGAATGTCAGGTCAATCCGGTTAATATCAGCAGGTGATTCATTGATTTTCATTTCGACCCACAGGAAAATTTCGTCAAGAAAACCTGCGTCGGCGGTAGCCCATTCCGCGGCATCATCGGCGGAGATATTAGTGTACTGCTGGTCGGTCGCCTCGACCTTGGTATTCACATTATCCTCGCTTCCCTGGAAGGGAAAGGCATCCACGTCGCAGACATAGGCATTATAGTTGACATCCGCCTGGTTTATATCTTTGAAGTTATAAACGACTGGAATTGTACCTGTCGGCACTGCTTGAACTTCGCCCGAGTATTCGGATTCGTTCGAGAATATATCCACCGCCGTGACTACATAAAAATATGTGGTCTTATTGATAACGCTGTTATCGGTGTAATCCGAGCCGCTCAGGATTAAGCCATTGAGCTTGATATAGCCGCTGCCGCTGGTCTCGGAGCGATATATGTTGTAGCCGTCCAGGTCGTATTGGGAACTATCGTCCCAGTCGAGCGAAACCGTTCCATTGCCGGCCAATGCCACTAAGTCCGTCGGCGCCGCGGGCGGGATTGTATCAAAGGGTACAGCCCAGGCTTCGTTCGAGTACCCGGACTCATGCGATGATTCATCAACCGCCGTGACAACATAGTAGTAGGTCGTACCAGGTGTAACGCTGTTATCGGTATAATAAGGGCCGCTCAGAAGTGAACCGTTCAGCTTAGTATAATCACCACCGTAGGCAGTAGAACGATATACATTATAACCAGCCAGGTCCTCATCAATATTAGGATTCCAGTTTAAATTGACCGACTCATCACCAGCCGTTGCCGCCAGCCCCGTCGGCGCCACGGGATAGTCGTTTATATAAACCGCCGCCTCCAGATAGTTTATGTGCATGACCTCTGAAGAAGTGGTTTCATAAACACCCCAGATTATTTTTCCGGTTCCATCTATGTATGTATCTATATCTGAGGTGATTGTGCAGGTCATCGCAGTATCCACACCGGCCGGGATACTCTGGTCGGAACCAACCTGGACCCAGGAGTCGTTCTGCGTCCAGTCTGCGCCCGCTTTCAAAACATATATTCTGTGAGTAATATTACCTGTGCTGCCTGTATTGCCGTTAAAGGTCAGGTCAACCCGGCCGATGATACTTGAAGGCTCGTTGATTTTCATTTCGACCCAAAGGAAAATCTCGTCATCAGGCCCTGGATTTGCAGTACTCCATTCCGCGGCATCGTCGGTAGAAATACTGGTATACTGCTGGTCGACGGCTTCAACAATTGTGTTTCTGTTCTCGGAATCACCTTCAAATGGAAAGACGTCTACATCACAGGCGTAAGCATTATAGTTTGTGTTTGGTTCGTTTACGCCGGCAAAGTTGTAAATGATGTTTCCAACGTACACGTCAACAGAACAATCTTCCCAGTCCGACCAATAAACATGGTCACCTATGTACTCTGCCCTCATCCTGACACTGTAAACATTAGGCTCATCGAATTGTATGGTTATTATGCCGTCGGCAGTACCGTCGTTATCGTTAGCATCCTCCCAATAATCGGCACCTCCGTCATCATTAACGTCCCATTCGAACCGGTAAATTCCCCGCCCATTAATACCGCCTTCTTCAATCTCTCCTGTCTCGTAGTTGGGCGTATAAGAGTCGGACCCGTCCAATTCCACGTCCTCCCCGACATATGTATATTCCTGATTAACATCTAAAATGGGCACCGGAGGCAGCCAAGCGTAAACATTACTAATTAAAATAAATAACAAACTCCAAAAAATTGCCCCTGATAATGGCTGAAACTTCATCTGAGGATTCTCCCTTCGTTCCGATTTAACAGGCTTATCTGAAAGATACATTTTTTCTGTTCCTCCGATTTTATTTGGCGTGTTTCTTAATCCAGTTCTCAGCAGCCTTAGCCGCCGGACAACCCGAATACTTATCCAGAATTCCTTCGTAAGCTGCTTTGGTATGTGCATCCGCTGATGACTTATCGACGGCATTGTTATCTTTCAACTTTTGATAACAACGGCCGATTTTAAAGCGGGCGTCCCATGCCAGATAGTAATCAGGAAAGTTTTCAATCAGTTCCGTGTACCGCTCCACGGCCCGGTCATATTGTCTCAAATCAACGTAACAATTCGCAGAGCGGTAATATGCATGTGCCTTGCTGTCGCAAGCGGGTGATTGCTGTATCATTTGCCCCCAGATATCTATGGCTTTTATGAAATTAACGGCAGCTTCATCTTTAAGGCCTTGCTCTGTTTTTTGTAAACCTTTTGCATAATAACGGTCGCCGCACAGAAATACGGTATAAGCAGATATATCATCGTTTTCATCCCCGGCAGGATTTGCCATAAGCCGGTTAATTGCATCCTGAGCTTCTTTCTCCCGGCCTGATTCGATAAGTGCAAATACATCCATCCCCTGAACGATGACTCTGAACTGCTGGCGTGATTTTTCTGCGGCTACACTTTGTGGGTGTTCCTGTATTATTTTCTTATAAAGTTTCTTTGCTTTTTCATATTTATCCGACCAGCGATACCTTTCTGCTATCCAGTAAAGCGTGTCCGGAAGGTCCGGATGCCCTGAAAAATCAGCAATCAGCTTATCGAGCACTTCTTCGGCCCGGCGGTAGTCTCGTGAAATAATAAGAGATAAAGCTTCCGCCCTTGCCAAACCGAGACCTGCTTTGGTTGAGTATACACTGTCAGGGTAATTTTGGATTATCTGCCGGAAAAGCCCGTTTGCCTTTTCGTATTTATCCTTCCATCGATACCTTTCAGCAATCCAGTAGATTGTCTCCGGCAAATCCGGATGGCCGGAAAAATCAACGCAAAGCTCATCAAGAGCCTGCTCAGCCGCGATGTAATCCTCAGCGACTAAAAGAGACAGGACCTTTGCCCTTGCTAATCCCAGGTTTGCCCTCAATGCCGCAGGACCGTCAGGATAATCCTGTTTTATCTGAACATAAATGCTGTCTGCTTTTTCCCATTTGTGCGCCCATCGATATCTTTCAGCAATCCAGTAAAGAGTTTCCGGTAAACCGGTATCCCCGGCAAAATCGGTTTCAAGTTTATTAATAGCCTCTTGGGCCTTGTCGTATTCTCCTGAGACAATAAGAGACAAAACCCCCTGCCTTGCCAGACTGATTTTTGCATTACCAGCGTACAGATTATCAGGATAATTCCTGATTATCTGTTGATAGATGTTTGCGGCCTCGTCGTATCTTGTCAGCGATTCATATTTTCTCCCAATCAGATATAGCGCGCCGGGCAAGTCCGAATCCTGCGAGTAATCCACCTTGAACTGCTCTATCTGAATCTGTGCATCTATAAGCTGACTTGCCTCAATGAGATACTCTATTTTCTGCTGAACTGCGAGAATGTCGCCTGTCGCTTCCGCTGCTAAGAGTTGTGACATTAAAAACAGAACCGATACAAAAAACAGCATTGTTGACGAAAAGGAGAATTTGCTTTGCATTATAGTAACCTCCATAAGAACGGGATTTATTGCCGATTAAAGAAAATCTGCCTCCGATATAATAGTGCGCTTAACAGGAATAGCTAAAGCACAAAAAGTCTTAGAGCGTTTCTCGTGTAAGTGGAAAATACCCAATGCCCTAAAATAGTTAATTTATGAGCCAGGCATAAATGTGTCAACAATAAACACATATAAAAAGGCATAAATTCTCGGCTTTTTTAGTTACCTGTGACATATAGTTGTCACTCTGATGGCGAAAGTCGAGCCTGTAATCTGTATTTATGCTGGCATACCGGTCAGGCAACACAAAATCATCAATGTCTGCAGGTTCATAGGATGTCTGCAGGTTCATAGGATTATATTGGGTCATTAAAATGATAAATTTTGCCGATATGGCAAAATAGGAAAAGGCGGGAAATCAGGTTGTACCATTCCAACCCGGTCAAGCCCCGAAAATGTTTACGGCCGCAACAGAAGAACAAGAATTCAGGAAAATAAAATCAATTCTGCCAAATCTCGTTTTCTGCCCGGGATTGATGGTCTCGAGGTCTGTAAGCAGCTCAAGGGTAACCGCAAGACCGAACACATTCCGGTGATTATGCTTACTGCCTAAACGGCGATGACTACCCTGTGACCGAGTCCAGGTTGTGTCTCCGCGCCGAAATCTGGGTCACTACGTCGAGTACATAGAAACTGTCCATGACCATCGGCTTCTGATTTTGCGGCCATATTTATTGCGATAGAAATAATCGCCTCCTGTCCCGGCATGGGCATAATATTCCTCATTACGTTACAGGAAGCTATATACCAGCTCGATATGCGTTTCTTCGATAAGTCGGTTTGTGTTCGGCTTGTATAAACAGGTCGTTGTCACCGTACGTAATAAATATGGTTAACGGGCAGTCTAAACATCAGGCATACTTCGCTAATGGATATTTATAGTCCTTATTTTTCCTCTCAAAGTACTAAAGCACTTCTATGCAATATCCGAAAATGTGAATTTGGCAAGGATTTCCCCGGATATTCGGTAATACCTTGCATATTTGAAGAAATACGTCCGATATTCAGCCGTTAAAACCTTAGTCTTTATTTAGTCTTTATAAGGAAACCATGTGAGACCCAACTCGCACAGTCCGATATGGAGACTCTGTACGTTCCTTTACGTCTTCAGCGTCTCAGGTTGGTCGTATCCAATTATCTTTCCTGAAGACGGCCTCGCTGATTTTACCCTTACTGATACAAACGCACATCTGAGCTTCACAACTCTGTTCGATTTGAAATTGATATTTATGGATAGGTTCTAAAAGTTTCTGCAGTTGAAAGGATGGTTTTACCTTGCGTATCCTCAAAAGTATCTTGATTGTCGTTTTTCTCCTGCTGCTCGCCGCTCCACTTAACGCAGTATACGTCTGGGACGGCCAAGGCGGCTATTCCGATTACAATTTCTCTTCCGACATAAACTGGGACCCTGACGGCGCGCCGCCTGTCGCAATCAACGATTCTATCATCTTTGGAACAAGTGGAGGTTCCGTAGCTTTGAATGATATGGGTACCATAACAGGCGTTCAGAGCATCAGCTTCAACGGTAATATAAATACGGTTGCCAACGGCTCCTTTTCACTTGAATCCGGCGCTACGATTGGGGGAACCGGCAGCGGTTCAAAGTCACTATATTCAAACATTTACACTAACGGCCCGGGGGGTGTAGAGTTTAATTCCAATACATTTAATCTGACATTAGGCGGCGTTAGAGAAGGTGCCGTCGCCGGCGGAACTCTAACCATGTCAAGCAGCCGCATACTTACGCTGCTCGGCAGTGGCACTTACACGGGCGGTACTATTATAAACGGCGGGACCGTTCGATTCAATAACACAAGTTCGTTTGGAACGGGGCCTATCACAATTTCCGGAGGTAATGGTGCTATTCAGGCAATCAATCCTATCTTGACTCTTTCTAACAATATCAGCGTTGAAAATACAAGGACACTGACAGTTTCGGGCACTAATAACATGGCCCTTAGCGGTGACATAACCGGCGCCGGAGCGTTGACCAAGGATGGAACGGGTACACTTACACTTTCCGGTACCAATACATATACCGGCACAACGACGATTTCGAATGGTACATTGGCAGTTGCAGACGGTTCTGCTATCGCCGATACCAGAGCAGTCAGTCTTGCAAATGTTGCCTCCGCAAACTTTGAATTATTAGACAGTGAGACTATAGGTTCGCTTGCCGGCGGCGGCTCCACCGGTGGAAATGTTGACCTCAACGCCAATACTCTTACTGTCGGCGACGCCTCAAGCACAACATACGCCGGAACCATAAGCGGAACCGGAACGTTAGCCAAGCAAGGCGCAGGCGCACTTACTCTCAGCGGCAACAACACCTACTCCGGCGGTACGACGATGAGCGCCGGAAGTATCACGCTCGGTAATAATAACGCATTGGGTACCGGTATGTTATCGATTACAAGTAACAGCGCCTTGCAGTCCAATGACGACAGCCGTTCTGTAAGCAATGCAATTAGTATTAACAACGGCTCCGTTCTGAGCGTGTTCGGTACGAACAACCTGGCCCTGACAGGCGACATATCCGGCGATGGCAGGTTAAGAAAAACCGATTCCGGTTCACTCACCCTGACCGGCGCGAACAACTATACGGGCGTAACATATTTTTTCGGCGGGAAAATCATTCTTGGCAATGACTCGGCACTGGGCACAAATACCCTGCTAATAACTGGCAACGGAGAAATTCAATCGGATGATGACAGCCGTTCACTGGCAAATGCGGTTTTTCTTTTCTCGAGCCAAACTTTAACCGTCACAGGCTCGGATAATTTGGCATTAGGCGGCACCATATCAGGTTCAGGCACGTTAAATAAATCCGGTTCCGGTGCACTTACTCTCAGCGGGACTAATCCTTTCTCAGGCGGCACAACGCTTAACGACGGAACGATAATCCTCGGCTCTGATACTGCTCTGGGCACAGGAACACTGACTCTCAGCGGTGATGGTATCATTATGTCGAATGATGACAGCCGCTCGGTTGGCAATAACATCAATACATCCGGTAACGCCCTGACTGTCTCAGGCTCGAACAATCTCGAACTTAGCGGAGCTATATCAGGAAATGGTTCACTGACTAAGTCAGGTTCCTCAGTTCTTACACTGTCCGGAAACAACAGCTATACCGCAGGAACTATTATAACCGCCGGCACGCTCATCGGCAACACGACCAGTCTGCAGGATGCTATCACCAACAATGCGGCCGTTGTCTTCGACCAGGATACGGCTGGTACTTACTCCGGTATAATGAGCGGAACAGGAACGCTTACTAAACTCGGCACAGGCAATGTTACACTAAGCGGAACCAATTCTTATTCGGGCGGCACAACAGTTTCAGCGGGTACACTCACCGGCAACACGACCAGCCTACAAGGCGACATTACTAATAACGCAGCCGTTATCTTCGACCAGACAATTAATAGTACCTATTCCGGCATAATCAGCGGAACCGGAACGCTGACGAAGTCAGGTTCAGGAATACTTACCTTAAGTGGTAATAATACTTTTACCGGAACAACTACATTGTCAGCAGGAACACTAAATCTGAGCGGCCAAGTTTGCGGTGACATTTTAGTCAACGGTGGAACACTGATGGGTGCGGGAACCATAAACAACGGCAGCAGTCTTACGCTCAACAGCGGCGGCTTGCTCACTCCGGGCAACAGTATCGATACCTTAACTATAACCGGAGACTTTGTCCTGGACAACGGCTCGACGCTCGAAATCGAAGTGGAAAAGGACGCCTTAGACAATCTCGACAGTGATTTACTCGACGTATCAGGCTCAGCCACCCTGGAGTCCGGCAGCATAATTAACGTTACCGACCTTACTCCAACAGACCGGTTCATCGGCACCGGGGACATTTTCACGATTATTACCACCGGAGGCGGTGTTTCAGACAACGGTGCTTCAATAACCAGTGCTTCGGCAACCCTGGGCTTTGACGGCTCTGTTAGTGGAGATGACTACATATTGACGGCCACGAGAAATGCATTCGGCGCAAGTAGTGTAGGAAATAATAACACCGCTCTTCTGCAAGCTATTGATATGGATATGGGTTCGGCCGGCGGAGATTATGTTGATATCATCAATGTATTAAGCACGCTCGATGCATCAGCGCTCAATACAGCGGCTGAGCAGCTCAGCCCGCTGTCACACGCAAATCTGGGCGGGTTCAACGCGGGTTTGCTTCACGATATGGGCTCTGATATGGGTGGATACCTCGTGGCCAGACGCAATAACACCGAGCATAATGCAAAGTTCGCGGCACTTCGCAACAGCGACTTGCTGCTTGCCGACGCCTCTAAGAATCCGGATACACTGGCGTACGTTATCTCGGAGACCGAAAGACGCAGAGTAACGCAGGAAGGGACCGAGAAGCAGACCAACAGTTTCTTCAGGCCTTTCGGCGTGTTCTTCAGCCAGGATTCGTCGCCCACGTATGTCGGCTTCCAGGCCCAGGCCGTCGGAGCACAGTTCGGTGCAGACCAGGTATTCGGGACCAACTGGATAATCGGTATCGGCGGGGCTTACAGCCATTCCTGCCTTGACTTCGACGAAGGTTTTGGTGATGCAGACATCGATAGTTTCCGGATAGGGCCCTATGCAACCTACTTCGTTGACAGGTTCTATGTGGACAGCTCGGTCAGCCTCGGTTACCACCTGAACAATACTCGCCGCGAGATAGGCGCCGGTATTAATCGCACTGCCGAGGCCCATTATGATGCCTATGACCTGTCGGCTTACGTAGGCGGCGGTTACGAGTTCAATGTCCGGCAATGGATACTGAGCCCGACTATATCAGCTCAGTACATCTGCTATCGCAATGAGAGCTTCAAGGAAAGCGGAGCCGGAGCAGCAGGGCTGAACGTGAGTAAACGGACTCAGGAATCGTTGCTGTCACGTTTCGGAATCAGGCTTTATACGGTGACTATGGTTGACACGATGAAGCTTGCACCTGAATTCTTTGTCGGCTACGCACACGAGTTTATGGATGAGGAAGACATTTCAGCTCGTTTCGCAGGTGGAGTCACGAAGTTCAGCGCCGATGTTGACAGCAATCGTGACGACAGTGTTTATTTCGGTGCCGGTTTGAGCGGTCTTCTGAATGAGAATACGTCGGCCTTTATCCGCTATGAAGGTGAGGCATACGGCGGCAGTCGCTCCAGCGCCATAAAAGTCGGAATGACAATAAGATTTTAATAAAACCAGCCAGCCAAACTTATGAGCTAAACTTTCATTCCGACAACACTTCAATCTTTAAAGGATTTTCAATCGATCGAACCTTCTTCTGCACATGCTTTAACCACTTCTCTTCACTGTCGAAACCAGGTGTTTTGC